>Ga0310690_10000042_pt1 | contig 278768 bp, 217 predicted proteins | sample AusTroGonzalo_MG_2_FD_207661 | JGI IMG/M metagenome (GOLD analysis project Ga0310690, IMG submission 207661) | Bovine rumen microbial communities from tropical cattle in Woodstock, Queensland, Australia - Gonzalo_04 (v2) (version 2) | ecosystem: Host-associated > Mammals > Digestive system >... | reverse complement strand
AGGCCGCAGGCGGCGCACTTCGGATTGCGGGCGGTGCAGGTGTAGCGGCCGTGGAGGATGAGCCAATGGTGGGCGATGGCGCGCCGTTCGGCGGGGATGTGCCGTTCCAGGTCGCGCTCCACTTCGAGGGGCGTCTTCCCGTCCGATAGGCCCAGGCGGTGGGAGACGCGGAAGACGTGCGTGTCCACGGCGATGACCGGCTGGTCATAGACCACGGAGGCGATGACGTTCGCCGTCTTGCGCCCGACTCCCGGTAGGGACATCAGGGCGTCGATGTCCGAGGGCACCTCGCCGTCGAAATCGGCCAGCAGTTTCTGCGCCATGGCAATCAGGTGCGTGGTCTTCGCGTTGGGATAGGAAACGCTTTTCACATAGGGATATACCTCGTCGAAGGTGGCGGCGGCCAGGTCGGACGGGGTGGGGAAGCGTTCGAACAGGGGCGGGGTGACCAGGTTGACCCGCCGGTCCGTGCACTGGGCGGACAGGATGACTGCCACGAGGAGCTGGTAAGGGTTCCCGTAGTGCAGTTCCGTTTCCGCGACCGGTACATTGGACTCGAACCAGCCGACAATGGCTTCGAAACGTTCTTTCCGGGTCATATCGTGAGGTCCAGGTCAAAGGTATTGTCCTCGAACTGCTCGGTGCAGCGTTCATCGGCGCAGGAGAAGACCCGGCCGGGATAGCGCTCGAAAATAGAGCGGTTGTGGGTGACCATCACTACGGCCGTCCCTTCTTCGTTCAGTTTCCGCAGGAGCTTGAGGATGCCGTCGGCTGTTTCACCATCCAGGTTACCGGTGGGCTCGTCGGCGAGGATGACTTGCGGGCGGTTCAGCAGGGCGCGGGCGATGGCGATGCGCTGCTGCTCGCCGCCGGAAAGCTGGTGCGGCATCTTATGGGCCTTGGTCTCCATCCCCACGTCTTCGAGGACCTCGGAAATCCGGGTGTCGATCTCGCCGCGGTCCTTCCAGCCCGTGGCGCGGAGGACGAACTCCAGGTTGGCTTCCACGCTGCGGTCCATCAGGAGCTGGAAATCCTGGAAGACGACGCCCAGCCGGCGGCGGAGCATCGGTATGTCTTTTGCACGGATTCCGCGCAGGTTGAACCCGCAGACGGTGCCTTCGCCCTGGAGGAGGCGGTTTTCCGCGGTCATCGTCCGGATGATGGAGGTCTTTCCCGTGCCCACCTTGCCGACGATGTACACGAAATCGCCCGGAAAGATGGACATGTCCAGGCCGTAGATGACAACGCTTTCCCCGTTCAGAATATCGGCTCCGCGCAGTTGGATGATGGGTTCCATGGTGTTTTTGGCATTATCAAAGCAAAGATAATCAGAAAAATTCGTAATTTTGTAAAATAATACCGTTGAAGATGAGTAAAAGAATCATATTGGCCGGGGCGGCCCTTCTGCTGGCCGCATCCGCCATAGCCCAGAATCCCCAATACGACCGCGCCCTGGACCTGTATGGCCACGGTATGTACGCGGAAGCCGCGCAGCTGCTGGACCGTCTTCCCGGCAGCGACGCCGAAGGCTATGCGGCCCTTTGCGCCATCGAACTGCAATCCCCCGGCTATGAGCAGCGTGTCGAGGCTTTCCTGGACCGCTGGCCCGAGTCGGTCCTGGTTCCCCAGGTGAATTACCGCTGGGGCCTGGACCTGTTCGACCGGGAACGCTACGAGGATGCTTCCTATCGTTTCGGCTGTCTTTCCGCTTCCGAACTGATGAAAGACCAGCTCCCTGAATACTCCTACAAACGGGCATACAGCGCTTTCGGCACGGGTGACCTGGCCCTTTCCCGGATGCTCCTGGAGAACATGCAGTCGCTCCCGTATTCCGACTATACCGCCCCGTCCCAGTATTCGCTGGGTTACGTGTGCTACTCGCAGGGCGATTTCCGCGAGGCGGCGGAATGGTTCGCCAAGTCCGCGGACGATCCCCGCTTCTCCCAGCTCGCGAACTACTACATCCTCGAGTGCCGCTTCATGGAGAAGGATTACGAGTATGTGGTGAAGTTCGGCGAGGACCTTTTTGACCAGGTTCCTGAGGACCGCCAGCCGCATTTCGCCCGCATCATGTCCGAATCCTACCTGGTCCTCGGCGACAAGGAGAAGGCCCGGTCCTACTACCAGAAGAACCTGGAAGGCAAGGCCGCCCGGAACCGCTCCGACTGGTTCTACGCCGGCTCCGTGCTGTACAGCGTGGAAGACTGGGAGGGGGCCGTAGAGAGCTTCAGCCAGATGCCCGAGCGCACGGATTCCCTGGGACAGATTGCCAATTACCAGCTGGGCTACAGCTACATCCAGCTGCGGAACAAGGTCGCGGCCCTCGGCGCCTTCAAGGACGCCGCCGCCCTGGGCTTCAACAAGGACATCCAGGAGGACGCCTATTTCAACTACGCGAAACTTGCCTTTGACCTGAACAACGACGTATCGGCCTTCAACAGCTACATGGAGCAGTACAATGCCCTGGCCAAGGGAGACCAGATCTACAGCTATATGGCCATGGCCGCCCTCGCGAACCACGATTACGAGGCCGCCGTGGAAGCGTATGACCAGATCGACGAGCTGGACCCGCGGATGCAGTCCAACTACCGGAAAGCCTATTTCCTCCGCGCCGAGCAACTGATCGGGAACGGTTCCTGGCGGGATGCGGTTCCGCGCCTGAAGGCGGCCGCCTACTACAGCCCCCGGCAGGATCCCTTCAACCAGCTTTCCCGTTACTGGATCGCCGAGTCCTATTTCCGTGACGAGAAGTATGCCGACGCCCGGACCGTCCTGCAGGACCTGTACAACCTGTCGGCCCTGGACGGCAAGCGCGAAGGCGACCTGATCCCCTACAACATCGCCTACACCTTCTTCAAGGAAGGGGATTATCCCGCCGCCCTGAAGTGGTTCAACAACTACCTCGCCGGCCGGCACGACGCCTTCGGGGCCGATGCCGAAACCCGCATCGGCGACTGCTATTTCTTCCAGAAGGACTATACGACGGCCATCGCGGCCTTCGAGCGCAAACTGGCGGAGTATCCGGATCCCAATGACATCTACCCGTATTTCCGGGCCGGTGTCGCCTGTGGCCTGGTCCAGGACTTCCCCCGCAAGGTCCAGTTCCTGGAGCGCGTGAAGCAGGCCTCCCCGGGTGTCCCTTACTATTCCGAGGCAATGTATGAACTGGGCCGGGCCTATGTCTCCGTGGGCGAGGAAGAGGATGCCATGCGCACCTTCCGGACCCTCCGCAGCGCCACGGACGACCCGTCCTATGCGGCCAAGGCCCTCCTGGAACTGGGTATGATTGCCCGGAACGGGGGTGACGATGAGAAGGCCCTTGAGTATTACAAGCAGGTGGCCCAGCAGGGCGGCGACTATGCCGATGACGCCCTCCTCGCCATCGAGTCCATCTACCGGACCCGGCAGGAGCCCGACGCCTACCTCGCTTATGTCAACAGCCTGGGCGACAAGGCTTCCCGGACCGACGCCCAGAAGGAGGAGGTCTATTTCGGCACCGCCGAGGAAATCATCCTCTCCGGCAACTACGCCAAGGCGGAATCCACTTTCCGGAGCTATCTCGAGAAATATCCTGACGGTGCGAAAGTGCCTGAGGCTGAGTTCTATCTGGCCGAGAGTTATCGCGGTCTCGGCGAGAAGGAGAAGGCTTGTGACCATTATGCCGCCGCCCTGGAGCGGGGGCTGGACGGCTCCTTCAAGGAGTCGGCCCTCCTGCGGATGGCGGACCTGTACTATTCCCTGGAACGCTATGGGAAGGCGTACAGTTCCTACCTGAAACTGCTCAATGCCGCCCGGCTGGACGACAACAAGTTCGCGGCCGAACTGGGCATGATGCGGTCCGCTTTCCGGGCCCGGGAGTATGAGGACGCCCTCGCCTCTGCGAAGACCGTCCGTTCCGACCGCAAGGCTTCCGATGCCCTGCAGCGGGAGGCCGATTATGTCCGGGCCAAGTCCTGCCTGGGCATGAGCCGCCGCGCGGAGGCCTACGGCATCTTCGAGCAGCTCGCGAAGAACCCGTCCACAGACGAAGGGGCGGAAGCGGCCTACCTGATCATCCAGGACCGCTTCGACCGGGCCGAGTTCGACGGCATCGAGGACAAGGTCTATGACTTCGCTGCCAAGGCCTCCGGCCAGAATTACTGGCTGGCCAAGTCCTTCCTCGTCCTGGGCGATACCTTCTTCGAGAAGGGCAACGAGGCCCAGGCGAAGGCGACCTACAACAGCATCAAGTCCGGCTATACGCCGTACGGACCCGGCGACGAGGTCCTGGACCAGGTGGAGCTCCGGCTCAAGAAACTTTCCAAGTAGCAGCAAGATGAGACAGCATATCCTCGCAACGGCCCTTGCGGCGGCGGTGACCGCCCTGGCCTACGGACAGAACCTGAATCCCACCGTGGAGGTGACCAACGCCTATGAAGGCGGGGCTTCCTCCATCGTCAAGCCCGCCCAGCAGATGGCGGTTCCGGACTCGGTGATGAAGTTCAACCTGGACTTCGACTACTCCGTGTTCGATAAGCCGTATCAGGGGGCCTATGAGTTCAAGCCCTATTACGTGCAGTTGAAGCCCACGCCGAAGCCTTCCACGGAGGAGACGCTTTTCGTGCGGCTAGGTGCCGGCTATACCCTGCATCCGGAGTTGGATGCGGTGTGGACGCCTGTCCGCAAGGAGAACTTCCTGGTGAACGTGTACGCGACGCACCATTCCTATTTCGGCCGCTATCATGAGTTGGGCGTGCTGGAAGCGAAGAACAACGTGACGCCGCTTGGCCCCACCGGGGAGAAGATGAAGGGCTATCTGGCTGATACGAAGGTGGGTGCAGACGGCTCTTATGGCTGGTACGGCGGTGTCGCCACCCTGAACCTGGACTACCGGTACCGGGCCGCCGACGACCTGTACCACTACCAGCGGATGGGCGGCATCGAAGCCAGCGGACGTGTCCGTTCCCTGCCTTCCGACGAACCGCACTTCCTGTATGACGCGGCCCTGGACTACCATTATTTCGGCAATCACGTCTCCAACGACTACCTGTATGCGGCGCCGGTGGCATCGACTTTTGGGGAGAGTTGGTTCAATTTCGACGGGACCTTCGGCCCCGAACTGGGCGGCGGACGTCGGATCGTGGCCGACCTGGACCTGCAGTTGGCCCGTTATACGGGCGACTATGCGGGCTATACCGGGATGTTGGCCCTGACTCCGAAGTATGATTTCACCTGGGGCCTGTTCGACTTCAGCCTGGGCGTCAGGATTTCCTGGCTGCTCTATTCGGACTTCACGGCCTGGCCGGAGGAATTCCAGCACAAGACCAACCTGCCGTTCTACCCCGACCTCCACGCGGATTTCCACCTGCTGGACGACCGCCTGATCCTGCAGGCCGCCGCAACGGGCGGGGAGTGGTTCCATACGCTCTCCGGCCGCTTCCAGGAAAGCCCGTTTGCCTCCAACTCCGATTATGCCCATACCCGCGAACGGCTCCGTGCGATGATCGGCGCCCGCGGAAACATAGCCAGCCGCTTCCGGTATGATTTCCAGGCCGGATTCTCCCATACGTCCCACGCCATGGTGGAGGGCTTCTCCATCTACAACGGCACTTACCGGCCGGCCCTGTTCGACAGCGGCTACAACATGCTGTTCGCGCAGCTCGACGGCGGCTGGACGTCGGATTCCATCACGGTCGATGGCAACCTGACCTACCGGTGGACGAACCTCAAGGGGGAGGCCATCTTCGCCCCGGCGGCCCTGACCGGCTATCTCCGTCCCGTCTATCACTGGGGCGACCGTATCCAGGCCGGCCTTGACGTGAACTTCTCCACGGCCCGCAAGACCACCTACCGCGGAACGGAACTCTCCGTCCCCGGCTGGCTGGACCTCGGCGTCATGGCGGAATACCGCTTCACGCACCAGATCGGTTTCTGGGTGAAAGGCGGTAATCTCCTGAACCAGGCCATCCAGCGGAACCCGCTCCATGCCGAGGCCGGCATGTACTTTACACTGGGAATCCTCTTGAATTTCTAGGAAATATTTGCTATCTTTGCATGTTTATATGGAAACGTGCAAATTATGGCAGATATCGAGGAATTGAAGCAGGCTGAGGAGCAGTATTCAGCAAACAGCATCCAGGTTCTGGAAGGGCTTGAGGCGGTGCGCAAGCGCCCCTCCATGTATATCGGAGACATCGGCGAACGGGGTCTTCACCATTTGGTTTATGAAGTCGTCGACAACTGTATCGACGAGGCGATGGCGGGTTTCTGCACGGATGTCGAGGTGACCATCCTCGAGGACAATTCCGTGCGGGTGAAGGACAATGGCCGCGGTATCCCGACCGGCATGCACGAGAAGGAGCACCGCAGCGCCCTGGAGGTCGTCCTGACGGTCCTACACGCGGGCGGTAAGTTCGACAAGAACAGCTACAAGGTCTCCGGCGGTCTGCACGGCGTGGGTGTCTCCTGCGTCAATGCCCTGAGCGACCTCCTGGTGGCGGAAGTCCGCCGCGAGGGCAAGGTGTTCGAGCAGCGCTACTCCAAGGGCAAGCCCCTGGCCGAGGTCCGCGTCATCGGCGAGACCTCCGAGGGTGACACCGGCACCACCATCACCTTCCATCCGGACGCCACGATTTTTACCCAGACGATTGTCTACAAGTACGATACACTTGCCAACCGGCTTCGCGAACTGGCCTACCTGAACAAGGGTATCCGCATCACCCTGACGGACCTGCGCGACAAGGTCGATGAGTTCGTGACCGCCGAGGACGGCGAGCGCAAGGCCACCGGCCGCCAGGTGTTCCGCAGCGACGTGTTCTACAGCGAGCACGGCCTCCGCGAGTTCATCGACTATCTGGACGCCGGCGAGCCCAAGCTCATCCCGGAGCCCGTCACCGTGAATTCCGACAAGGTCATTCCGATCGACATCGCCCTCCAGTACAACCAGGGCTTCCGCGAGCGGATCTATTCCTATGTCAACAATATCAACACCATCGAGGGCGGTACGCACCTGCAGGGCTTCAAGATGGGCCTGTCCCGCTCCCTGAAGAACTATGCGGAGAAGAACAACCTCCTTTCCAAGTTCAAGGGCGACCTCTCTCCGGAAGACTTCCGTGAGGGCCTGACCGCCGTCATCTCCGTGAAGGTGGCCGAGCCGCAGTTCGAAGGCCAGACCAAGACCAAGCTGGGCAACCCCGAGGCCACCTCGGCCGTGTCCCAGGCGACGGCCGCGGCGATGGACCAGTATCTGGAGGAGCACCCGAAGGAGGCGAAGATCATCGTGGAGAAGATCGTCCTCGCGGCGACGGCGCGGGCTGCTGCCCGCCGGGCCCGGGAAATGGTCCAGCGCAAGTCCCCGATGGGCGGCGCCGGCCTGCCCGGCAAGCTGGCGGACTGCTCCGACCGTGATCCCGAGAAGTGCGAGCTCTTCCTCGTGGAGGGTGACTCTGCAGGCGGTACGGCCAAGCAGGGCCGCGACCGCCGCATCCAGGCCATCCTGCCGCTCCGCGGTAAGATCCTGAACGTGGAAAAGGCTGCGCAGGACCGCGCCTTCGAGAGCCAGGAAGTCCGTAACATCTACACGGCCCTCGGCGTCACCGTGGCGCAGGAGGACGAGAACGGCGAAAAGCGCATGGACCTGTCCAAGCTGCGCTACCACAAGGTCATCATCATGACCGATGCCGATGTAGACGGCTCCCACATCGCCTGCCTCATCCTGACCTTCTTCTTCCGCTACATGTTCGACCTCATCAAGAACGGTTACGTGTACCTGGCGACTCCGCCGCTCTATCTCGTGAAGCGGGGCAAGGAGGAAGTCTATTGCTGGACCGAAGGCCAGCGTGACGAGGCGATCGAGCGCATGGGCAAGGGTACTTCCGTCCAGCGCTACAAAGGTCTCGGCGAAATGTCCGACACCCAGCTCTGGGAGACCACCATGGACCCGTCCCGCCGTGTCCTGCGGCAGATCACCATCGAGAACGCCGCGGAGGCGGAACGCACCTTCTCCATGCTGATGGGTGACGATGTCCCGCCGCGCCGCGCCTTCATCGAAGAAAACGCCCATTATGCGAATATCGACGCCTAGGATACCCCGGCGGCTTTTTCCGCTGGCCCTTGTTTTCGCAGTCCTCGTGCTCTTCATGCCGAGGACCGCGAAATTCAATTATGACTACCGGAAAGGCTCGCCCTGGCCCTATGAAACGCTCGTCTCCCAGTTTGACTTCCCGATCCTCAAGACGGATGAGCAGATGCTGGAGGAACTCGAGCGCGCGGACGGGGGTACCGTCCCGTATTACCGCTACTCCGACGAGCTGGTGAACAGCACGCTGAAGTCGCTGCAGGGGCTGGACCTGGGCAAATACGGCCGGCTGCGCCCGGCCATCGTGTCGGAACTCTCCGACATTTATTCCAAGGGCATCATCTCCGATGCCAAGGAAAAGGTGGACAAGGGATATGGCGTCCTGTCCGGGGAAGTTATTTATATCCAGCGCAATAAGCGCGCTGCGGAATATCCGCGCAGCGAGGTGTACAAGGTGTCCGATGCGCAGGGCCAGCTTCTGGCCCGCGTCTCGCGTTCCTATCCCGACGTCAACCTGGACTCCCTGTTCCGACGCTCGGGCGTGTACGACCTCATCGTCCCGAACCTGGTGTTCGACCGGACGATGACCGAACTCAGCCATGCGGAGTCCGCCGCCTACGTGTCTCCTACCTCCGGGTATGTGAGCGCGGAGCAGAAGATCGTCACCAAGGGGGAGATCGTCACCCCCGAAATCGCCCAGATGCTGGACTCCTACAAGGCCGAGTACAACAAGGTGTTCGGCTATGAGGGACCGCGCATCCTGCTCGTGCTGGGGGACATCCTCATCGCATTGGCCCTGGTGGTCATCCTCTATTTCTGCATCTACTTCACCGACCGGGAGATTTTCCAGAAACCCGGGCGGTACTATTACCTCCTGACCGTCTTCACCCTGACGGCGGTCATCTCCTTCCTCACGGAAAGGATGGCGCCGAAGGCCCCCTGGCTGGTGTATGTGGTCCCCTTCGCGATCTTCGTGCTGTATCTGCAGGCCTTTTTCCCTAAGCGGGTGGTCCTGCCGGTGTATATGGTCTCCCTGCTGCCGCTGCTCATCTTCTCGGGCAACGGCGTGGAACTGTTCTTCATGTTCCTGTGCGCGGGCATCGTGTCCATGACCACCTTCAAGCGCTTCAACCGGGGATGGCTCCAGTTCGTGAACGCCCTGTGCATCTTCGGCGTGGAACTGGTCGTCTTTGCGGGTTTCCGCCTGATTGACGCAGGCCGCAGCCTGGTGTGGGTCCATGTCCTGCTCCTGTTCGGCGGCGCCATGCTGACGGTGGCCTTCTACCAGTTCATCTTCCTGTTCGAGCGGATCTTCAACCTGGTCTCCACCACCAAGCTGGTGGACCTCACCGATACCAACAACAAGCTCCTCCGGGAACTGGCCACCAAGGCTCCTGGTACCTTCCAGCACAGCCTCCAGGTCATGAACATGGCCGACCAGGTGGGCCGGGCGGTCCATGCCAACGTCCCGCTCCTGCGGGCCGCCGCCCTCTACCACGACCTGGGCAAGATGAAGAACCCGCTGTGTTTCATCGAGAACACCAGCAGCCTGTCCGGGGGAGGGAATGCGTACCATATGGGCAAGGATCCGCGGGAGAGCGCCCGCGACATCACCGCCCATGTGCCTGACGGAATCGAGATTGCCCGGGCGCACGGCCTTCCCGTCGAGGTCTCGGATTTCATCCTGACCCATCACGGCACCTCCTTCACCGCCTCTTTCTACAACCAGTACCTGAATGCGGGCGGGGATCCTTCCGACGTGTCCGATTTCTACTACAAGGGCCGCAAGCCCCGGACGAAGGAGGAAGTGATCCTGATGATCTGCGATTCCGTCGAGGCGGCCTCCCGGACCCTGTCGGAATACACCCCCGAATCCTTCGACCGGTTCGTGGAGCAGATGGTGGCCTACAAGGAGCAGGCCGGCCAGTTTGAGCAGGCCGAGATCACCATCCGGGAGATGAACATCGTCAAATCCAAGCTCAAGTCCTATTTGCAGCAACTCTACCATGAACGGATCGTCTATACGAAACGCGAAGGTGAAAATTAATCAAAACCTAACGATACAATGAACATTACCAAGAATCAGCCCGATGCCCTGAACTACCAGGTCACCATCGACATCGCCGCCGCCGACTATGCCGAGGCTCTGCGCAAGAGACTCAACGAATACCGCCGCCGCGCCGACATCAAGGGTTTCCGCAAGGGCATGGCCCCGCTGTCCCTCATCCAGCGCCTGTACGGCGACCAGTCCCTCTATGAGGCTGTCAATCATCTCGTTTCCGAGCAGCTCGACACCTTCATCCGCGAGGAGAAGATCCGCGTCGTCGGCGAGCCGCTCCCGTCCGAGGACCAGCCGCAGCTCGAATGGAAGGCCGGCAACGACTTCACGTTCAAGTTCGACATCGCCCAGACCCCGGAACTTTCCTTCGAGGTGGGTGCCGGTGACAAGATCCCGTACTATGAGATCGAGATCACCAAGGACGCCCGCAAGGCCATGAAGGACCAGATGCTCCAGCAGTTCGGCTCCCTCCAGGAGGGTGAGGCCGCCGGCGAGAACGACTACATCGTCGCCGATATCGCCAATGAGAGCCACAGCGCCGAAGGCGTGTATGTGTCCATCGCCCACGTCGCCGAGATCGCCCGCCCGCTGTTCGTGGGCAAGAAGGCCGGTGAGAAGATCACCGTCGATGTGAACGAGGCCTTCGAGAACGAGACCGACCGCGCCTCCATGCTCAAGGTGGACAAGGCGAAGCTCGCCGGGCTCGACCCGGTGTTCACCTTCACCGTCGTGAACGTGAAGACCTTTGTCGCCGCCGAGTCCAACCAGGAGACCTGGGACAAGATGTTCGGTGAGGGCACCGTCACCAGCGAGGAGCAGTTCGACGGGAAGGTCGAGGAGCGCATCCGCGCGAATCACACCCAGGAGGCCAACTACCGCTTCGGCAACGATGTCCGCAAGTACTTCGTGGAGAAGGCCAGCATCGAACTCCCCGAGGCTTTCCTGAAGCGCTGGCTGGTGTATGCCAATGACGGCAAGTACACCCCCGAGGATGTGGAGAAGGAGTTCCCGGGCTTCGTCGAGGACTTCAAGTGGCAGCTCACCCGCGGTTACCTGATGAACAAGCTGGGCCTGAAGGTCGAGCAGAAGGACATCCAGGAGGCCGCCGAGAGCTTCGTCGCCTACCAGTATGCCATGTACGGCATGGGCAACGTCCCGGAGGACCTGATCAAGAATTCCGCCCGGAATGTCCTGGAGGACGAGAACCAGGTGCGCCGCCTCGAGGAGCAGGTGGAGGACAACAAGACCATCGCCGCGATCCGCGAGGCCGTTACCCTCCAGACCAAGAAGATCTCCGAGGCGAAGTTCCGCGCGCTGAAGTAACTTCCTGATCTATTTGTGATTTCTAACTAGACTTTTTTCATTTCGAGCTTGACATTTGTCATTTTTAACTTGACCTTTTTGTCATTTCGAGCTTGTCGAGAAATCTATGAACGAATTTGAGAAATTCGCATCGAAGGACAGGGGCATCGGCACGATGACCCTGTCCCGTTATCAGTCGGCCCTGGATGCCTACATCAACCCGACCATCACCGAGGAGCGCCGCCTGAACGTCGCCCAGATGGACGTGTTCAGCCGCCTGATGATGGACCGCATCATCTTCCTGGGTGTCCCCATCGACGATGACGTGGCCAACATCGTGATGGCCCAGCTCCTGTTCCTGGCGTCCACGGATCCGTCCGCGGACATCACCATGTACCTGAACACCCCCGGCGGCCAGGTTTCGAGCGGTCTCGCCATCTATGACACGATGCAGATTGTCCAGCCCGACGTGGCCACGGTCTGCACGGGCATGGCGGCCTCGATGGGCTCGGTCCTGCTGTGCGCCGGTACGCCGGGCAAGCGCTCGGCCCTGCCGCATTCCCGCGTCCTGATCCACCAGCCCCTGGGCGGTGCGAAGGGCCAGGCCAGCGATATCCTCATCGCCGCCCGGGAGATCGAGAAGACCCGCACGGAACTCTTCCGCATCATTTCCGAGCACTCGGGCCAGCCGCTGGAGCGCGTTGCCGCCGACGGTGACCGTGACTTCTGGATGACGGCCGAAGAGGCGAAGGCCTATGGCATGGTGGACGAAATCCTCCGCAAGAAAAACCGCTGATGGCGAAGAAAAATAATAATGGCCGGGACCGCTGCGTCCTCTGTGGCCGCACGGATGCGGAAGTCCCGTTCATGCTCCAGGGCATTGACGGGTTCATCTGCTCGGACTGTGCGAAGATGGCGGCGGATTACGTGGCGGAACTGGAGCGGAAGCCTTCGAAGGGGAGCCCTTCGGTAGGCTCCCTGGCCAAGGCCCCGAAGCCCAAGGAAATCAAGGACTACCTGGACCAGTACGTCATCGGCCAGGACCGGGCGAAGGTGGTGCTCGCCGTGGCGGTGTACAACCACTACAAGCGCATTAGCCACAACCTGATCGACAAGGCCGCGGATGGGGTGGAACTGGAGAAGTCCAACATCCTGCTCGTAGGACCGACCGGTACCGGCAAGACCCTGCTTGCCAAGACCATTGCCAAGCAGCTGGACGTTCCTTTTACGATTGTGGATGCCACGGTCCTGACGGAAGCCGGCTATGTGGGCGAGGATGTCGAGAGTCTCCTCACCCGGCTGCTGCAGGAGGCCGATTTCGACCAGAAAAAGGCCGAGCGGGGGATTGTCTTCATCGACGAGATCGACAAGATCGCCCGCAAGTCCGACAACCCGTCCATCACGCGGGACGTCTCGGGCGAGGGAGTGCAGCAGGCCCTCCTGAAGCTTCTGGAAGGCAATGTGGTGAACGTTCCGCCGAAGGGCGGCCGCAAGCATCCGGAACAGGAGTTCATCCACGTGGACACGCAGAACATCCTGTTCATCTGCGGCGGCGCCTTCGAAGGGATCGAGCGTCACATCGCCCAGCGCAAGAACACGCAGATCATCGGCTTCGGTGCCGAGGAGAAGCAGCGTGTGGACAAGGACAATCTGCTGCAGTATGTCGATGCGCAGGACCTCCGGGCCTATGGGCTGATTCCGGAAATCGTCGGCCGTCTCCCGGTCGTGACCTATCTGGACCAGCTGGACCGCGATTCCCTGCGGCGTATCCTCACCGAGCCCAAGAACGCCATCATCCGCCAGTATGAGAAACTGTTCGAGATGGACGGCATGAAGCTGGAGATCGAGCCGGAAGTGCTTGACCTGATTGTGGATACCGCCATCCAGCGAAAGCTGGGGGCCCGCGGTTTGCGGAGTATCTGCGAAGAACTGATGAACGACGCCATGTTCGAGGCGCCATCTTCGCAGAAGAAGACGTATCGGCTGACCCTCGCTTACGCGCAAGAAAAGTTGAAAAATTAAGGGATTGCTCTTGCAGGAAAGAAAAAAAGTTCCTACCTTTGTAATCCCAAAAGAACGAGGGCTTAGCTCAGTTGGTTTAGAGCGCTTGCTTGACAGGCAAGAGGTCGGCAGTTCAAATCTGCCAGTCCTCACCACTCATTCAGAGGCACTTACGGAAACGTAGGTGCCTTTTTTATAGTCGCGGTAATCCTGTCGGAGGACATCTCCGACACTTGGGTGACTTGCCTTCAGCTCTGCCGCTGCGCTTCAGAATCAGCGCCGTCCGCGAAATCGTAATTCCCTGACCTTTAGGTATATACGCATAGGTCTTTGTCCCAAATGGGACATAGACTTCTGCTTATTGTATTGACTATCAGTGATTTGTGCACTAAACGAAAGGATTCCTTCGCTTCGCTCGGAATTACAAGATCGTGCGCTTAGATTGACAAAGTATGGTAAAGGGATCGGACTGGGGTGCGGCGGCTCCATGCGCCTTTCAGCGGCTTCGCTTGGTCGGGAAGGCGCTTGACGGCGAACTCGCTCAGTTAGGCCCGCGAGCGGGCCTAACTAGCGCTCAAACAGACGCCGTCATCCCTGACGGGCACGCGCCTTCCCTCCCGCTCGCTGGCGCTGAAAGTCGAATTCCGCCGCCGCACCCCAGTCCGATCCCTTTACACACTGTTACGAATGCTCGTACAGGTCCATCGGTTGGACCTATGCAAGCGAATTCGACGTTTTTTGCTCGTATAGGTACTTGGGGTGGACCTATACGAGCAGTGAAGACGGGGCGACAGACTGTTTCCCTTTGGATTTATCCCGGGCTATGGCTACATTTGCAAAGATATTTTGACCTGTCAGAATCACGGAACTGCTATGAAAAGACTCATTTTTCTTACGATGCTTGCGGCGGTGCTGCCGGCATGCACTCAGAAACAGTATCAGATTGAGGGTGTCTGGGATACCGAAGAGGGTACGCCCGTCTGGCTCATTGATGCGAATGCGAAGGATACGTTGGCGCAGACGGCGGTTTCAGAGGGTCGGTTTGCCTTCCAGGGGGTCGTCGAGGAACCTTTTTACGCGTATGTGGGGAATGGGAAGCAGCGGGTGCATCTGATCCTGGAACCGGGTGTGGTGAAAGTGGATATCAATGAGCGCACGGCCGCGGGCACCCCGATGGAGGACTCCTATATGGACTTCCATCGCCGTTTCTATGGATTCGGCCGCGAGCAGCGGGAAGAAAAGGTCGCGTTGGCGGACTCCATGGTCCTTGCCAATCCGGACAATCTGGTGGGTGCTCTGGCGTTGGAGGACCTCTCTTACGTGGACAAGGAGCGTTTTCTGGAGCTGTACAGCCGGATTTCAGCCCCGAATCGGGACTTCTACCTCGTCAAATCGGCTTACGAATCGATCATGGTCCAGAAGCGGACGGGGGAGGGTGAGCCGTTTACGGACTACCTGATCCCGGGCGGCAATCCGGACGGAACGGATGTGAAACTCTCTGACTATGTGGGCAAAGGCAAGTACATCCTGCTGGATCACTGGGCCTCCTGGTGCGGTCCCTGCAAGGCGGAAATGCCTTTCATCAAGAAAACCTGGGAGGCCTTTCACGGTAATCGTTTTGACGTGGTGGGCATTGCGGTGAGTGATAAGCGGGCCGATACGGAAAAGGCCCTGGAGAAACTGGACATGCCCTGGAACCAGATCCTGGACGCGCAGCGGATTCCCTTGGAACTCTACGGCGTGAACGCCATCCCGCACCTCATTCTATTTGCCCCGGACGGAACCATCCTTAAGCGCGGTCTCCGCGGCGAGGATATCTACACCGCTGTGGCTGAGGCGCTTCAGTAATCAAAAATACCTTCGGTTCAGCCGCGGAAGAACCGGCTATACCGCTCTATCTCTTTCCCGATCGCAGCCTCATCCAGGCTCGCATCGGGGTGGAAAATGTCCACGGCCACAGGGCCGGCGGAGGTATTCCAGTTGCCGATGACTTCGCCGTCGCGGAGGACGACGGGCCAGAAGATGCCGCTGTTGTTGTGGGCACGGTGGCTATGGTCGGGATGGAGGGCCACGTGGCGGCTCTTATAGCCGATCAGATACTCGTCATAGGGCGGGAGTAGATGCACGCTCCCGCTGCGGAATCCGCGGGTGCGGCTGTCCTGGTGGAAGAAAAAGTCGAGTCCTTTCCACCGCTCTTGGATAAGTTCAGGGCCGATGGCGGCCATCCCTTGCCGGCAGTCGTTGAGACCGAGCCCGCACCACCAGGCAAAATCCTCCAGGGTCGCAGGCCCATGGCTGCGGAAATACTTCCGGGCCAACAGAGCCAGGGCTTCTTCCCGGGGAAGGAACTGTGTTCCAGGCAGTTTGTCGGAGACCAGGGCGCAGGTCCTGCGGAGCGGCGTGAGGTCTCCGCTGCAGAGCAGGCCGGAGTATTCCGCCAGGCGGATGTGGTAGGAGAGCCGCTGGTCGGTCATCACGATGCCCCGGTCTTCGAGGGCTGCGGCAAAATCGCTTTTCAAGGCACTCCGCTGCCGGGACAGGACATCGACAAACACCTGCTGGATCGAAGCCTGCTCTTCCTCTGGAATGAAGACGCCGTTGGTTTTCATCCATCCGCGGAGTCCCCGGAGGGCCGGCTCCCGGCACAGGGCCAGCATCCAGCCCAGGTCCTCACCGGCTACCAGTTGCCAGGTGGTCCGGAACAGATGCGTGCGGACAATCCGCCCCGCATTGAAGTCCTTCTCAAAGGCTTTTGCCGACGGCCTTCTGGTGCGCATGGCCACCGCCCAGCGCATCATCTTGTAGTCCTGCGCCTGCAAAGCCCCCATCCACGCCACCACATCGTGCGGTGAAGTGAACTGCGGGCAGATGAGCTGCTGGTTCAGGAGTCGGGCAGAAACTGGATTCATAGCGGCTTGCACCACAAAGTTACGGCAGCGGGGCCGTTTTTGCAAGGATTTCTTGGATTGTCGGAAAGTCTGCTTATCTTTGAGGAAATCGGGGAGACAGAGGCCTTGCGGAAGGAGTAATCCTCATTTTGACCACCTTGCACGCTCCTGCTTCTGGTTGTGGGTTGCCGACTATCCGAAGCCTGGGTCAGACGGTATGACGGGAAGAATGGGGCCGATGCCGATGGCTACGACCTGTTGGCCATGATTAATGTTGGTTCCCCGGCGACGGAAAGCACGCCCTCTCCGATGCACGGGATCCGGAAGGCCCTGGATGAGTTTGTGACAAGGGAGAAATGACGGCGGACAAGTGAATCTTCCTTCATTATTTCGTTGGATAAATGGATGGTATTAAGTAATTTTGTAACATATGATGGCCATCCTGCGTAACCATAATTCTATGGTAGGCTCCCTGATTGTTCGGGGGGGGGTATTTCTAGCTTAAAATCAATTAGTTACATAGAACCGCCTTGCTTTTTCAATAGAGAAAGCAAGGGCTTTTCGTATCTCCCTCCCTGTAAAGTCGCCTCATAGCGTATCGAATAAATAGATAATAAACCAATAAATAACAGGAATTATGAAAAAAAGAAACTATGAAGCCCCACAGACCGAACAGGTGATTGTTCGGACTGAGACCAGGTTCATGCAAGGGAGTCCCTTCCAGACAAGCGAGAAGTTCTCAAGTTCAAGGACCCTTGGTGGTACTTGGATTGAAGATGATGAAGATTAAGGATGAAATAGCCATGAAGAATAAGAGAGTTTTTGCGGCAGTTTTCGCCGCCATCGTAGCTTTATCCTGCTCAAAGGATAATGTCCCCGAAGTTATAATTGACGAACCCTCACAGTCGAATAACGGCTTGAAAGAAATGACCTTCACGGCTATTGCCGATGACGCGCTTGCTACAAGAACCAGTTTGGATATAGATAATTTAGAAGTCAAATGGGCAGCAAGCGAAGGAATCTATCTCTTTGACGGCTACGCTCCCCGTGCATTTACATCTACGAATACAGAAGAGTCGACGTCTGTGAATTTCACCGGCTTTGCGGCTAGTTCAAATAAATACTATGCCGTCTATCCTTCGGGAACCTTTGACGCATCAACTTCAACAATTACGACAAGTATCCCCACTTTTCAGACCGCGACGGTGAGTTCCTTTGCTCCGAAGTCAAATGTCGCAGTTGCTTATGCTGAAACTACCCCGACAGAAGAGAATGTCTTGCAATTCAAGAACCTCGGGGCTGTGGTCAGATTCAAAGTTTCAGATAGTGGCATTACTAAAGTTCGTTTAGATGCCCTCGGAGATGGAATGAAGTTATCTGGAAAGATGGATGTCACCTATGACGCAGATGGAAATTTCACGACAAGTTTGATTGCTGAAGCCTCCGAATCTTGCATTATCCTCAATGGCCCGAGCGCTGGTCTTTCTCCTGATCAGGACTACTACTTCGTGATTATTCCCGGCAATTTCCAGGGTGGATTCAAGATTACTCTCTTCAAAGATAATAACACGTATAAGTCTTTCAAGAATACCGATGCGGATTCATATAATCTTCAAAGGAATGAGATTTTTGATTTCGGAACAATTCCGGAGGTAAAAAGTTGGAAGTCAAATCCCATCGATGAGTTAACCCGAGTAACTACTGGGATAACGAATGGCGCAGGATACAGTGAGTGGTCTGCCTCTTATAGTTCAAATAGTTCAAATGGAATTCTTTCAAGTGCGACATATAAAGGGATATCCGCTGGAGGATATGATTCAATTCAATTACGGAATAGCAGTTCTAGCGGAATTGTTACCACTAGTTCCGGTGGATATGTAAATACAATTACAATAGATTGGAATAGTCAAACCACATCCACTTCTACAAGAACCGTCGAGATTTATGGAAAGAATTCAGCCTATACATCTTCTGCAGATCTTTATGACGACACAAATAAAGGGACGTTGATTACTACCTTCTCCCGAAGCAATGACCCGACGACGAGAATTATCCCTGTAGAAAATAGGTTTCAATACATTGGGATTAAGCCTACAGGTGGAGCGCTGTACTTAAATAAAGCTACTATCTTATGGATGACTGGTTCTCCTACCGGAAGTGCACCGGAAGACCCTACAACCGTCACCCCTACACTCATGTTAACTGACCCTTCTTCATCGACTATCAGACTATCAGATAATTTATCCGCATATTTCGATGTGACATCCAATGTGCCTTGGACTGTTTCTGTCGATAATGATAGTCATGATGCTAATAGCTTTGCATCGGTAAATGTCTCCGATAATAGAGTAACCGTAACCTTTTTAGCACTTGAATCCGGAAGTAGATCCGCAACGGTAACGGTTACTCCGGATGGAGGCATACCCAAATCACACACATTCACTCAAAAAAATGCTTCAGAATATACGGCTACTTTATCTGTCACCAGCCATATAGTTAAAGATGGGGATCTCAAAGATGACATGAACAATACATGGATACTGTCATCTAATGGTACTTATAGCGGGAACGAGACAAATTGTATTCATGTCGGTGCGAATAGTACCTCTGCAAAGAGTATTACATTAACATCGAGCGATTTCTCATCATCAGGAATAGCAATTAAGAGCATTAACGTTTGGGCATCATCGAAAGCAAACACCAATGTTAGTACAAAGGTATATATTGGAGACACTCTGATTGGATCGTCAAGTGTATATACTGAAAACACTTCAAGTGCTGGAGGAACAAAATTAAGCGTCTCAAATAGCAATAACTTATCTGGAAATATCACTGTTGAAGTATCAAGGCCATCTTCGACAAATGGTGCAATCTATTTCAATAAACTTGAAGTAGTTTACGATCAATAGCCGTTTCATTTCCGTCGAATCTATAATATCCCCAACCGCTACTATCCCCATGGCAGTAGCGGTTTTTCAAAGATGACCTTGCAGGAGCTGACAACCGCCTGGCTCTCCGAGAGCCTCGGTGCGCTATCCGCGAAGACGGCGGGGCACTACCGTTTCCTTATGGAAACGTATGTGCTCCCCGCCTTTGGGGAGCGCACGGACATTTCCAGTGAGGAGATTGAGTCGTTTGTGGCCGAGAAGAAGGCATCTGGTTTGTCGGAGGGCACCATCTACTCGACGGTCAAGATTCTGCGCCGCATCCTCGACTTTGGTGCTGGCCTGGGTGTATGTGAATCCCCGGATTGGGGCCTGGAGATGAATACCCCGAAGAAGAAACGCAACGCTATGGCGTTGACTCCTTCCAAGGAAAAGAGCCTTAGCGACTACCTTGTCGAAAACCCCACTCCCAAGCATCTGGGTCTCTTCCTTATGCTCACCTGCGGGATTCAGATTGGCGAGGTGGTCGATCTTCAGTGGAAAGATGTCTCCCTGCAGAAGAATCAGATTCGTGTGAACTTGTCAAGGGGGCCCGTGACCAACAGGAAGAAGAAGACAAGAGTGGTCCCGCTGACCGAGCGTCAGAAGATTTACCTCCGAAAGCAGGCCTCGCTACCGGAGAACTACCTCTGCAGCGGAACCCCTACGCCTTGCAAACTATCTTCGCTGGAGACGAGATTTCGAAACGTCATCCGCTTCCTCGGCCTTCCTCATATTTCCCCGAAAGACCTTCGTCACACTTACGCCGTCCGGTGCATTGAGGGAGGAATGAGCTATGAAGAACTGAGCAAACGCCTTGGGTTGGACAATGGCTTCTCCTTCCGCGACACCTATCGGGAACTCGTTTCGGAGGACCAGAAAGACCGGCTTGAACGCGAACGCTTTGAGAGCCGCAAGATGCGCGTGGCGCCCGCCCATATTGCGGCTCCGGAAAAAGACCCGGAGATTGAAGGATTGAAGGCGAAGATTGAGGCGAAGCGGAAAGAACTGAAGGCGGAGCTTGAAGCCCTGGAGGGCGACTTGCAGATTATCCACACCCTTCGCAATAGTGATTGCGTGCAAGGCAGTTGTAGGGGAGGGCTCTATTCGCTCATTGAGAAGGTTTTGGGCGAAGACAAGGACGGGAAGTATCTCGTCGAGTACCTGCGTTGCAATATGCGTGTCGCTTCCATGCCTCTTGCCAAGGTAACTACGGTTCAGGCCATCCGTCGCCGAGTTACGCACGGATTTGAGAAGCTCACGGCCCGCATTGACGACCTTAACGCCGCCGAAGGCTGGGACATCGTCGACGCCTTCCGCGACCTTTGTTCGAAGGTAAAATCCCTTGACCCTCCTCCCGCGAAACGGGGTGCCCGGCCGAAACCTTCCCTGGAACGGGAGTACCGGGAGGCATTGGAGGCGCTGGAAAGGGAAAAGGAACGCAAATAGGTGATTTCTCTATCCCCGCCTTTTCGGCCTGTTTTGGGTAGCAGCGTGCATCACTGAGACCCGTAAGCAAGCAGGGGACTTTGAGACAAACTGCTGCAATACAGGTTAGAGAGAACCCTCTGCACTCCCATAACTCCTGAACTGCACGTTCTTCAGCTCGATCATCCCGGGATCGTCGATCCGGGATGCTTCTTCCGTATAGAAGAAGACGCAGTCCTCCAGGTCGATGTCGTGGATCATCCCAAGCGTGCCGGAAGCCTTTACGCCGATGCGGGTATCTCGGCAGGTCACGCGGGCGATATGGATGTCGTGGAAATCCGGCAGGAAGGCATCCGTATCCGGGGCGACGGCATCGTCACGGCCCACAGGACGGTCGGCGTAGGAGGTTTCAAAGACCACGGCTTCGCCCTGGATGTCCGACATGTAGATGTCAGATATCCAGATGTTTCCCGTCTTCCCGCCGCGTTCGGGCGCGCTCTTGAAGCGCAGGCCCGTATCCGTTCCGGAAAAGGTGTTGTTCCGGACCACGATGTTGTACATCCCGCCGGAGAACTCCGAGCCGATGACGAAGCCGCCATGGGCGTGGAAGACCGTGTTGTCCACGATGAGGATGTTCTCGCAGGGGCCGTTCTTCAGGCCCTCCTCCCCCGTACCTCCCTTGAGGCAGATCCCGTCGTCGCCCACATCAACAGAATTATTGACAATCAGCGCACTCCGACACTGCATCAGGTCGATGCCGTCCCCGTTCTGGGCGTTCCAGGGACAGCGGACGGTGACCCCGTCGATGGTGACTTCCCGGCAGCGCTGTGGCACGAGGTGGAACTTCGGGGCATTCTGGATGGTCACCCCCTGGACGAGGATGCGCTCGCAGTCCGTGAAGCGGACGAGGTGTGTCCGCATCTTTTCCTGGGCCTCCAGGGTCTCGGCGATGTTTTCAAAATGCTTGAGGCCCCAGGGATACCAGAGGTCACCCTTGGGCGTGACGGTGCCGCCCATCCGCCGGTAGACGCTCCACTCTACATCGCTCACCTTGCTCCGCTTGACGCCACGCCACCATTCGCCGTTCCCGTCGATGATGCCTTCGCCGGTGATGCTGATGTCCGTGCGCTTGCTGGCGCTGATGCCGGGCACCGCCTTCCCGTTTTTCAGGTGCGCCGCCCGGTCCGGCGTGAGCAGGATCATCGCGTTCTTCTCCAGGTGCAGGTCAATGTGGTCTTTCAGGGTGATGGGCCCGGTGAGCCAGATGCCGGCCGGCACTACGAGGTGCCCGCCGCCTTGCTTGACCAGCGCGGCCACAGCTTTTGCGAAAGCCTCGGTGTTGTCCGCAAGGCCATCCCCGACACCACCGAATTCCGTCAGTGACAAGGAGTTGTCCGGAATGGAGGGTAAGGCCGGTTCGGTGAGCGGGACCGGCAGGTTGCGGTAATAGGGGGCGTAGTCGCCGGCGTGAACGGAGATGGCCAGCGTGGCTGCAAGGCAAAGAAGGATCCACCTTTTCATCCGGATTCCTCCTACAGATAGTCCTCGAAATACATCGTCACCTTGTCCATCAGGTGGATCCGGCGGCGGCCGCCTACGTTGTGCGGGTCGGTCGGGTAGGGGAAGTAGTCCACCTGGACATTCTCCTTGATGCACTCCTCGACGAAGCTGAGGGAATGCTCCCACACCACGGTGCTGTCCACGGCGCCCTGGCAGATGAGGAGTTTGCCCTTGAGGTCTTTCGCCTTGTTGATGAGGCTCGTTTTCGCAAATCCTTCAGGGTTTGTCGCTTCCGTATCCATATAGCGCTCGCCGTACATGATCTCGTACCATTTCCAGTCGATGACGGGACCGCCGGCGACGGCTACCTTGAAGATTTCCGGATAGTTGGTGATGAGGCTGATGGTCATGAAACCGCCGTAGCTCCAGCCGTGCACGCCGATGCGGCTCTTGTCCACATACGGACGCTCCATCAGGAGACGGAGACCGGCGACCTGGTCGGCCATTTCGGCCTGGCCGCACTGGCGGTTGATGGCCTTCTCGAAGGCCGCGCCGCGGTTGGATGTGCCCCGGTTGTCCTGGACATAGACGATGTAGCCGCGCTGAGCCATGTACATCTCCCACATCCGGACATTGCCGAGCCAGGTGTCCTGCACCATCTGGGAGTGCGGGCCGCCGTACACGTAAAGGATGACCGGATACTGCTTCGCCGGGTCGAAATCCTTCGGATAATAGAGCCGGTAGTAGTTCTCGAACTGGCCGTCGGCGCTCGGGACGGTGCCCAGTTCCACGGCGCAGGAGGCGAAGTCGGCCAGCGGGTCCGCGGCTTCGAAGAGCGTCCGGGTGGTCTTCCCGTCGGTGCTGCGGAGCAGCGTCACGCCCGGGGTATCGAGGTTCGCATACCGGTCGAAGAACCAGGTGCAGGCCCCGTTCATCGCGATGTTGTGCCAGCCCCGTTCCGGAGTGAGGGCGACCGGCTTGCCGATCTTGGCCTTCTCCAGGGATTTCTTGGCGGGAATCTTGAGGGCGACCTTGTACAGGTGGTTCTCGACGGGGGAGTCCTCGGCCGAGGTGTAATAGACGTTCACACCGTCGTTTCCGACATAATCGACATCGGCCTCAACCGGCGTCAGGCGACGGATGCCGCCCAGGGTGTCCACGAGGTACAGGTTCCGGTAACCGTCCCGGTTGTCGGTGCGGTAGATCATCAGGTCCTTCCTGCCCTTGAGGAAATACACCGGGTTCTCGGGCTCCACCCAGGCGTCGTTGTCCTCGGTCAGGAGGGTACGGACGAACTGGCCTGTGGCGGCGCAGTACTGGTTCAGCTTCATGTGGTGCTGGGTGCGGTCCAGGACCTGCACATAGACCGACTTGTCATCGGGGGACCAGCTGATGTTCGTGAGGAAACGCTCCGGCGTGAAATCCGGGACGTTCAGGTACACGGTGCTGCCCTTGTCCAGGTCGTAGATCCCGAGGGAGACGATCTCCGAATCCATCCCGTTCATCGGGTACTTGATGGGTTCGAGGGAACCGGTGCGGGTGCGGATGTCCAGCAACGGGAAGTCGGTCACGCGGGACTCGTCCTTCTTGTAGAAGGCCAGCTTCCGGCCCGAAGGCGACCAGAAGGTACCCTCGCGGATGCCGAACTCGTTCCGGCTCACGGACTGGCCGTACACGATCTCCCGGTCATTGGAGACGGCGACGGCGATGGTATCCCGGTAATCCGTGATATAGAGGCTGTTGCCCACGTTGAAGGCGGTCCATCCGGTCTCCGGGGCCAGTTCCAGGCTCTCGTCCAGGCGGGCGGTTTCCCAGCGGCGGCCGTCCATGTACCGGTATTCGTTGTCATTGACCCAGGAATAGTAGCGGTTCTCCGGAGAGACGGCGCGGCTCGCCACGGCATCCTCCATCGTCAGGAGCCTGCCGTCGTGGGCGGGGTGGACGCCGATGACGCGGTTCTGGGCAAAAAGGGCGCCGCCCGTGAGGAGGGCAGCGCCCAGAAGGGTCAGATATTTTCTCATAGGAAGACCTGTTCGGCAGACGTGTCGTACGGGAGGCGGTTGGAGGGTTCCGTCACGGGATCGACATTCTCGATCCGGTCGACGATGGCTTTCTCATAGCCGCGCCAGGGCAGCCGGCCCTTGTACTCCTTGTAATGGACGGTCACGCGGTGACCGGTGAGTTCCTTGAGCTCCTCGGCGACGACCATGTCGGCCACGGAGAACTTGAAGATCTTGGACTGGACGGAGCCGCCGGCGGCAGACTTGTTGCCGTAGCCCGAGAGGATCATCTCGCCCTCGTGGGTCTTCCAGATGTAGCCGGTGTAGGTGAGCGAGTTCAGTTCGCCGGTCTTCGTGCCGTCGCTGAACACCCACAGGAACTTGTAGTAGCAGAATCCCGCCCCGAACAGAACGAAGAGGACGATGATCCAAGCGATGATCTTACCTGCTTTTGCCATATTGCGTAATTGTTTAGAACTTCCAAATATAATGAAACCGGGCGGATTCGCCAAGAAAACGGCCTAGAATCCACGCCCGTGCTTGATCCAGAGCTTTTCCTCCAGGTCGCGCCAGCGGGCTGCGGAGGCTTCGTAGATCCAGGCGGTGTAGGCGTCGAGGGCAGCCGGGGCAGGGTTCGCCTCCAGGGCCGGAAGTCCTTCAAAGGCAATCTCTTCCATTTCCAGGATCTGCTTCTCGAAGTCCTTCTTGTTCTTCTGCCAGGCGACGGTTCCGAGCCGGTTGGGACGGCGGAAGGTCCATAGGACGCAGTCCGGGACGTACTGCTTCTGGCCGCAGTTGTCGAAGGCGGCCGGGAGGGCTGTGCCGCCGGCGAAGATCGGGATGCGGGGGCTCTCGGCCGGGTTGTCCACCCCGTACCACAGGATGCCGCCCACGGCGTCGGGGAGCCAGCTGCGGAGCTGGAGGACCGTCGAATAGGAGCACCAGCACACGGCCAGGGTGCGGACGAACTCCACCGTACCGGGGGCGATGGTATTCAGGGTGTTGCGGGTGTCTGCCACCAGCCAGGGGTTCGCGACCGGGCTCACGAGGGTGTCCCCCTTGGAATTGACCATCTTCCAGTCCTTGCACATATCATACTGCGTGCCCTCATAGGTGCCGCGGAGGAGTTCCATCACCTTGCGGGCGCTTACTTTCTGCTCCGGCTTGATGCTGAAGGGGATGGAGTCGTCATCCATCGACAGTCCCAGGGAAGGTGCCAGCTCGTTGAAGACGAACCAGTCGCGGATGGCGAAGTTCTTGCCCTTGGCGCGGGGGACGTTGTAGGCCTTGAACCACACGAAATCCCCCTGGCCGTCCCAGAGGCCGTATTCCTTCGCCACGGCCTCCACATTGTCCGAAGCCATGAAGTGGTCCTTGTCCTTCCGGTCGATCTTGCCGATGCGGGGGATGTTGCAGGAGATGGATACCTCGTCGTCGGGCACCCGTTGCGCCACCCAGACGGCACCCACCTTGTCGCGGCCGCAGCCTACGATCTCAAAGGCCCATACCTCCTTCTTGTCCGCCACGGTCAGGCACTCGCCGGTGTCCCCGTAGCCGTATTTCTCGGCGGTCTTGCCCATGAGCCGGATGGCGTCGCGGGCGTTGTCGCAGCGCATCAGCGCGAGGCGTGCCAGTTCCTCGATCAGGAACATCGCATCCTTGTTGATGAGGGTGTCCGGTCCGGTGAAGGTGGACTCGCCGATGGCGAGCTGCTTCTCGTTCAGGCAGGGATAGCCCGTATTGACATAGGCGTAGGTGTGCCGGACTTCGGGGATTTCGCCCACCTTTTTCACGCCGGTGGTATCTCCCTTGAACTTCGTGTGCCTGAGGCCCTTGAACACCTCGAACACGTCTCCTTTCCTGTGGTCCTGAGCCGGTTCCATGGATATCCAGGTATGGGAGACACCGTCACAGGTATGGGACGTGAAGACGGAACCGTCGGTGGAGGCCAGGCGGCCGACCATGATGCTGGTGCAGCTTTCGGGCTCATATCCGTCCGGGTAGATACTCTGTGCCGGGGCGGTTACCGAGACGGTCAGGGCTGCGAGAAGGAAAAAGAAGGGATGCTTCATATCAGATTCAGGTTTGAACGCATAAAGATATGAAAAAAAACCGTATATTTGAAAGTTTATGATTAACCACAAACTGATTGTGAAGAAAAAACTACTGTCTGTCATTACCCTGGCTTGCGTGTTTACTTTCAGCGGATTGGCGCAGATCCTGCCCAGTGCGCACCCGGCGGCCGACTCCCTGGCCTTTGCCAAGGTCCGGGCCCGGATGGACTCCATCCGGCAGTACCGGCCCACCGTGGGCCTTGTCCTCGCCGGCGGCGGCGCCCGCGGACTGGCCCATCTGGGCGTCATCAAATATATGGAAGAACTGGGCATTCCCGTGGATGTGATCACGGGAACCAGCATGGGCGGCCTCGTGGGTGGCCTGTACGCCCTGGGTTACAAGCACGACCAGCTGGATTCGCTCGTTCGCGCCATCGAATGGCCCATCATGATGTCGGACAACATTCCGAACGGCTTTATCGGTTATAAACTGCGAAAATACCGCGACAAGTACATCATCCGTATCCCGCACCACTATGATGACGAGGACCTGGCCGACCGCCTGAGGAAGGAACGGGTCGCCGACCGGATGGCGGAGGAGGCCGGCCACGATTCGGCCGATATGCTGAGCGAGTCCATCGCGCGGATGGGCATCGGGATGCCGGACGGTTTCCTGTATGGGCTGAATGTACGGAATATGCTCAGCAGCGTGAGCGTGGGCTATCAGGACAGCCTGAGCTTCGCCGACCTTCCCATCCCGTACGCCTGCGTCGCGACCGACCTCTATGCGATGACGCCCAAGTACTGGACTTCCGGCAGCATCACCGACGCGATGCGTTCCACGATGGCTATCCCGTTCTATTTCAGGGCCGTACGCCAGAACGGCGAGGTTCTGCTGGACGGCGGTATGCGGAACAATTACCCGGCCGACCTGGCCCGGGAGATGGGTGCCGACATCATCATCGGCTCGGACATGTCCATCCACCGCGAACTGAACGAACTCAATTCCCCGGTGGACTTCCTTCTGCAGACGATCACCCTCCTGGCCTCTTCCGCCAACGGTCCCGCCCGGGAGATGCTGGACCTGGGCGTGCATCACGAGCTGAAGGGGTATACGATGCTCTCCTTCGACGATAAGAGCGTGGACGACATCATCGACCAGGGCTATCAGAACGCCTTGGAACATAAGGACCTTTTCGAGTCTATTGCGGCTGCGGTGGCCGGGAAACCCCTTCCGGACGTGACCCGTCATCCTTCCGCCGTCAACCTGGCCCTGCGGAAGGTGCGCGTTGCCGACGTCCGTTTCACGGGCATCCGGGAAGATGAACAGAAACACCTCCTTCATTCCAGCGACTATCCCGATGACGGGATGTACGACCGGGTGGTCATCGAGGACCTTCTGAACGTCATCTACGGCACCAACGCCTTTGAATCCATCACCTATCATCTGGAAGGGAATGAAGAACCCTATACGCTGGTTTTCGACTGTCAGAAAGGCCAGACGAACGATGCCGCAATAGGCATCCGGGCCGATACCGACGAGACCGTGGCCGTCGCCCTGCACTATGGTCTGGGTACCCGCCGTCTCGGCGGCTCCCGCCTGACGGCGGACCTGAAGCTGGGTACTAACCCGGCCCTGTCGGTGGACTGGTCCCACAAGTCCCAGATCGGGTTCCCCACCTTCGGCCTTACCGCCCGGGCGCGCCTGATGAACTGCTCCAACGGTTACATGTCTTCTGTCTCCGACAAACTGTTCTCCACCGCCGTGGACGCCTACATGGAGGACTCCCGGATGCGGTTCGGCAATATGCGCATCGGCCTCACGGCCGAGATGGATCCTTACGAGCACTATCTGACCACGAATCAGTTCTGGACGGGCTGGGACTGGAAGAGTTATTGGCTTTCCGCCTTCGCTACCTTCAAGTTCGATACCTTCAACGACGGGTATTTCCCGACCCGGGGTGTCCGGATGGCCCTGGACGGACGCTATGTCTTCAAGGGGTATACCATCGACCTGGACCCGAATGATCCCTCCAACTCCTACATCGATTCGATGGATCCGCAGGCGCTGACCGAAGACGGCACCGTTCCCCGCTACGGCTCCGTCCTGGCGAGTTTCGAAGGTGCCTTCAGCTTTGGAAGTAACTTTACGGTACTTCCGAAACTGTATTTTGGCTGGTATCCCGTCCGGGATTCTGATACCTCTGAGAGTAACTGCTTGAATCCCAAGCATATCATTACCATCGGCGGATTCATGCCCAACCGCTATACCGAACGCCAGATCCCGTTCTTCGGATTTCCGAACGGGTTCCGGAACTGCCGGCCTTTCTCGGCGGTGGGGCAGCTGGACCTGAGGTACCGCTTTGCCCGCAAGAACTACCTCACGGCCCGCGCCGGCGTTTTCACCGATAGTTATAGCCTGAAGGATTTCATTTACGTGTATCCCGTCATGGCCTTTGGCCTGGAGTACGCCCGCCAGACCATCGTCGGTCCGCTGAAGCTGGCCGCCCAGTGGTGCGATATCACGGGCTTTACCGCCTATGCCGGCATCGGCTTTGACTTCTAAAGATTGCTGCCCATGCGATTCCGATCATTCTTCCTCTTAACGCTGGCCCTGGCGCTGGCCCTGCCGGCCCGGGCCGTGGTTCCGGAAAAGGATTTCTCAAGCACCCTGAGCAGTCTGCTCGGAGAACTCCGGTCGTCCTATGCGTCGGCCCTGGAGTCTGATTCCCTGCTGGTGTATAACCGGGAGCGCCGGACGCTGTTTTCCGAAGCGCTCAAATCGGCAGACGAGGTCTCGATCATGCTCTATACCCAGCGGCCGGAGTTCGCGTTCGACATGGCCTTCGCCCTGGAAGAGGTCTCGCGCGTGTCGGATAACTTCCGGGAGCAGGTCCGGCTGGCCGACCAGTCCCGGGTGACGGCCCGGTCGCGTCTGCGCCGCTATACGATGCTGAACGAAACGCTCCAGGAAATGTACCGGAGGCAGCCCCTGGATTCCCTGACGCCCACCGATTCCCTCCTGCTGGAGGCCTACGGGCCGCCGGAAGAGGATCTGCAGAAGGCTGCCCTACTGGACAGCTGCCTGTTCCTCACGAGTGCCCTGGCGGATCTGTACCAGGCCTCCGTGGATATTGCCCTGAGGGACAGCGTCCTCTGCGCCGAAACGGAGGCCCGGCTCCAGCAGGCCTATGACTATGCGCAGGCGAACTATGCCGAAACCCAGAAAACCCGCTACATCGTCGGCAACGCGAACATCGTCCAGATGATTCAGGGCTGGGATTCGTTCATCCAGTATGTGATAGGCGATTTGCTGCTCCATTATGACATGAATGACCTTCCGGACCGGCAGGATGATGAGGATGGGGATGTGGAGATTCCCCGCACCTGGAACGGACTCTATGTCCTGACCTATGGGCTCATCGCACTGGTCATGCTTTTCCTCTGTTTTCTGGTGGCCAGCATCTTCGGTTTCCTGGTGTTCCGGAAAGCCCGCAAGGAGAAGCTCCGTCAGTTCGGGCCCATCCTGACTGCCATCATGGCCATCCTGATGTTTGCCCTGAGCATGCTCCTGATCCGGGCGGATGCGGGGAACCCTTACTGGCGGATGGCCTACCGGCTCCTGACCCAGTACGCCTGGCTGACCCTCGCCATCTTCGTGTCCCTTCTGATTCGGATCAAGGGGGAGCAGGCCCGGGCTTCCTTCCGGATCTATATCCCGACCCTCCTGCTGGCCTTCCTGAGCATCCTGATGCGCGCCATCTTCCTGCCGGCCAGCGCAGTTCCGCTGATCCTGCCGCCCGCCCTGCTTCTGTTCATGGTCTGGCAGTGCATCGCCAATGTCCGCCTGCGGAGGAAGGTAAGCCGGGCGGACCTGAGATACCTGTGGGTGTCCGTGGGCATCATGGTTACCGCCCTCGTCCTGTCGCTGGCAGGCTACACGATGATCGGCGTGCTGGTACTCACCTTCTGGACCTTCGAACTGGCTCTGCTGCACACGATTACCACGCTCTATTACCTGATGAAGCGGTATTATGAGGATAAGGTGATCCGGAAGAAAGCCCGGTATCACGCAGAGAATCCGAACATGCCCCTGGAAAACAAGGATGCCTTCATCGAGGTAACCTGGCTCTACGACCTGCTCCGGATGGTCGTCGTCCCGCTCACCATCCTGGCGTCTGTCCCGCTGAGTATCCTCCTCACGTCCAGCGCTTACCAGTTGTCGCTGACCGGGACGGACCTGATGAAGCAGGCGATTGTCCAAGGCTCTGATTATGAATTCCTGAGCCTGTCGAACATCCTGCTCGTGGCAGGCCTGTTCTTCATCTTCCGGTACCTGATTTACCTGGTCAAGGCCCTGTTCCGGATCTTCCGGCTCCGTAACATCATCGAAAAGAAGGGGGAGGATGCGACTCCGCTGAAGGAGTCCGACGTGAACCTGAGCCTTCCCAATACCATTTTCAGCCTGGGTGGCTGGCTCCTGTACGTGATCATCGCCTTCACCATCCTTCATATTCCGACGACGGCCATCACGGCCATCTCGACCGGTCTCGCGGCCGGTGTCGGTTTCGCCCTCAAGGACCTCATCAACAACTTCTTCTACGGCATCCAGCTCATGGCCGGGCGGATCCGGGTGGGGGACAAGATCTCCTGCGACGGCGTCCGGGGCATCGTCAAGCGGGTGAGCTACCAGACCACACAGGTGGAGGACGAGGACGGTTCACTCATTGCGTTCACCAATACTGACCTGTTCTCCAAGCAGTTCCGGAACCTCAACAGCGGCAAGAACTACGAGTTCATCAAGATGCCGGTCGGCGTCAAGTATGGGACCGATGTCGCCTTCGCCCGGAAAGTGATCCTGGAGGCGTTGGAGCCCCTGATCACCCAGGACCGCAGCGGCCGGCGGATCGTGGATCCGAGTTTCCCGATCGATGTCCGGTTCGATGGATTCGGCGACAATTCCGTGAATCTCATCGTGGCCCTCTATACGACGGTGGAAGCGCACTATACCTTCCCGTCGCGGGCGAAGGAGGCCATCTATAACGCGTTCAATGAGCATGGTATCGAGATCCCGTTCCCGCAGCGGGATGTGTATGTCAAGTCTGTGCCGGACGGAAACCAGAAAGACTGATCGGATATGAAGGGATGGATGACTGCGCTTCTGGCGCTGTCTTTGGTGCAAACGGCCGGTGCGCAGACCCTCTATGAAGGGTTTGCCAACCCGCCGCAGGAAGCGCGTCCGCGGGTCTGGTGGCATTGGATGGACGGAAACGTGTCCCTGGAGGGCATCCGGAAGGACATCGACTGGATGGAGCGGGCCGGTATCGGCGGGTTCCATCAGTTCGATGCCGGCGGGATCGGCATGGAACCCATCGTGGATGAAACGATGCCGTACAACTCGCCCCAATGGATGGTCGCGATGAACTATGCCATGGAACTGGCGGAGGCCAAGGGTATGGAGACCGCGGTCGCTTCGGCCCCTGGCTGGAGCTCGACGGGCGGTCCCTGGGTGAAGCCGGCGGATGCGATGAAAAAACTCACCTGGCGCACGCAGGAAGCGACGGGCCCCGGCATCCGGGTCCTGTGGATGCCGCCGCCGTATACCACGTCCGGCCGGTATCAGAACCTGCCTGACGGGGAATCCGCGCAAGCCTGGAGCATTCCGGTGGCGACCCTCGCCATCCGCCTTCCTGATGCGGAGCGGACGATGCTCGAGCGCGGGGCCCAGGTTCGGGCGTCCGGAGGCATTTTCTCGGCCCTGCAGCTCTCAAATGACGATTTTGCCGATGCAGAGGAACTGACTGCCGGTCCGGACGGGAGCATCTGGCTGCAGGTTTCCTTCGACCGGCCGGAACTGATCCGTTCCCTCACCCTATGCGGCGGAGAGACCCGCAGCATCTGGCGGAACACCCCGCCGGCCTACGGGGACCGCCTGGAGGCGAGTGACGACGGCATCACCTGGCGCCGGGTGTGCGATATCCCGTCATCGATCCTTCCCGTGCAGACGATGACCATTCCGGCGACGACGGCCCGGCATTTCCGCCTGGTGGCGGACGCCCCCCGCCGCATCGCGGAGTTCGTCCTCCACGGGGTGGTGCGGATCAATCATGCCGAGGACAAGGCGGGATTCTCCGCTGCGTACGATATTGCCGATTACCTGACTCCGGATACGCAGGACGCCGTGAACAACGTCCAGGACCTGAGCCTGGTGTACGAGCCCGACGGACGGCTGATTTGGAAAGTGCCCGAGGGCCGTTGGCGTGTCTATCAGTTCAGCGCCTCCCTGACCGGAAAGAAGAACCATCCGGCCCCGCCGGAGGCAACGGGCCTGGAAGTGGACAAGCTGGATCCGGAGGCCTGGGAGGCCTATTTCCGGGAATTCTTCAAGATCTATGAGGATGCTCCTATCGACTATGTCCTGACCGACAGTTATGAAGCGGGGCAAATGACCTGGACGCGGAACATGTTCGAGGAATTCCGCGAGCGCCGGGGTTACTCGCTCTTCCCCTGGCTGCCGGCCCTGACCGGTGTCATCCTCCGCAGTTCGGAGGAGACGGAGCAGTTCCTTTTCGACTGGCGCCGGACCCTCGGGGAACTGATGGCGGAGAATTACGACCGCCTGGGGCCGATCGCCCGTAGGGCGGGCCTGAAGGGCCGCTATGCGGAGTCCCACGAGAACGGGCATTTGTTCTTGGGAGACGGCATGGACCTCAAGCGGACGTCCGATATCCCGATGTCCGCCATCTGGATGGACAATGCCGGGGACGGTTCCTCGATCCCGATGGCGATGGCCGATATCCGTGAATCGGCCTCCGTGGCCCATCTGTACGGGCAGAATATCGTCGCAGCCGAATCGTTCACTACTAACGGCCGGGGTGGGAAAACCCATTCCTACTGCCCTGAAAACATGAAATACACGGCCGATATCGCCCTCTCCTGCGGCCTGAACCGGTTCGTAATCCACGAGTCCACCCATCAGCCTTCCGACGCGCACAAGCCCGGTCTGGACCTGTTCGGCTTCGGCCAGTGGTTCAACCGGCACGAGACCTGGGCGGAGGAAGCGCGGGCCTGGACCGATTATCTCGCCCGCAGTTCCTGGATGCTGCAGCAGGGCCGTTACAAGGCCGATATCCTCTATTACTACGGGGAAGACAACAGCATCACCGGCTTGTTCGGGGAGCAACTTCCGGTCATGCCGGCGGGCTATTCCTATGACTTCGTGAACCCGTATGCCCTCCGGCATTCCGTGTTCCCGATCGACGGCCGCCTGGTCACCGAGTCGGGGATGCAGTACAAGATGCTCTATCTGGGCCCGAACTGCCGGACCATGTCCCTGGGCGTCCTGCAGCGAATCGTGTATCTGGCCGAGGCCGGGGTTCCGATCTGCGGTACGCTGCCCGAGAAGTGCGCTTCCCTGGCCGACAGCCCCCTGGACTTTATCCAACTGGTCCGGAAACTGGAGGGATACCTGCTGGACATGCCGCTCGACAAGGCCCTGAAGGAGTACGACATCGAGCCCGACTTCGTCGGCCCGGCGGGCTGGGCCTATGTCCATCGCGAAACGGACACGGAAGACATCTACTGGATCCGGAATTTCACCGGCGCCCAGGATTCCTCCCTCATCTTTCTCAAGGGCGGAATGGGGCAGCCGCGGGTGCTCGATCCCGCTACCGGGCAGGTCCGTCAGGTCAATGCTTCCCTCTCTGAGGACGGCTACCTCTTCTTCCGGCTGGATATGGAGGAGAACGATGCCCTGTTCGTGGTAATCGGCAGGGCTGCCGAAAAGGCGGTCCCGGTGCAGCAGACCACGGTCGTGCCGCTGTTTGCCCTGGAAGGCTCGTGGAATCTGACCTTCCATTCGGGTCGGGGTGCACCTGCGACGGCGATTTTCGAAAAGTTGAAGTCCTACACGGAATCGGACCATCCGGGCATCCAGTACTATTCGGGAACCGTCACCTACCGGAAGGATTTCAGGCTGAAGAAGTCCCAGTTGCGGGGAACGACCGCGATGGTGCTCGACCTCGGGTCCGTGAAGAACCTCGCCCGGGTGAGCCTCAACGGCCATGATCTCGGGGTGCTGTGGAAGGCACCCTTCCGGCTGGAAGTGCCCGCCGGTTATTTCCACGAAGGGGATAATACCTTGGAAGTCAAGGTGATCAACCTCTGGCCCAACCGGCTCATCGGTGACTTGCAGCCGGGTACCAAGCGCCATTGGACCTACGAGTCCTCCCATTTCTATACGAAGGATTCCCCGCTTCTGCCTTCCGGCCTCCTGGGACCGGTGACGCTGTCACGCGTCCAGATTCAGAAGTAGGGAGCAGAGATCCTGAACGCTGAGCCTGTCGAAGCAATTTTCGACGGGCTCTTTTTGCAAGGCTTCCTCCAGGGCCTCCCGGGTGTACCGGCAGCCCTCCAGGGCCTTTTCGATGCGGTCCGGGGCCAGGTTGCCCAGGAAATCCCCGCCGAAGCGGAGGCCTTTGATGCAGCCTTCCTTCAGGGAAAAAGCAGCTTCCACGGTGCCGCAGGAGAATTTGCGGCGGACCTGGAAATCAGCGACGGGGGAGCGCCCGTAATTCCATTCCCAAGTGCGGAATTTCCCGACTGCATCGGCTTCAATCTGCGCCAACTGGCTTTCATCCAGCTTGATTTCCTCATCGCCCCCGGCCATCAGTTCCTGCAGGGCAGTTTTCATCGCGTGGATGTCAGGCATACCCGGCAGGTATTCCTTGAGGTTTGCGACCCGGCTGCGTACCGAGGCAACGCCAGCGGCGGACAGTTTGCTTCCTGGAACGGACAGGACCTCCGTGAGCGTGTCAATGTCCACGTCGTACATCAGGGTACCGTGAATCATCAGCCGGTCCTTGGAGACGCGCTTGGCGTAACCGGAGCATTTGCGTCCATCCACGAGGATGTCGTTCCGCCCGCTGAGTTCTGCCGGAACACCCAGTACGCGAAGTGCCCGGAGCATCGTTTCCAGGTAGGCCGGATAGTCTTTCTCCAGGTCGCGGATCCGTCCGGTGATGGTGTAGTTGAGATTCTGGAGGTCGTGATACACCGCTCCGCCGCCCGTCACACGACGGGCAAGAAGGATGCCTTTCTCCGCCAGATATTTCAGGTTGACCTCGGCGTAGGCGCTCTGGTTGAGGCCAATAATGACGGACGGCCGGTTCTGCCAAAGGTAGAAAACCGGCTCGTCCGCCTGTAACTGTTCCAGACAGTACTCGTCGAACGCCATGTTGAAATGCGGGTCCGTCGAGCTGTTGAGGAGATATTTCATCGTTTAACCGAGGAACGCCAGGAGGATACCGGCGGCCACGGCGGAGCCGATCACACCGGCCACGTTCGGGCCCATGGCGTGCATCAGCAGGTGGTTCTTCGGGTCGATTTCGCGGCCCACGACCTCGGACACACGCGCGCTGTCCGGCACGGCGGACACACCGGCGTTGCCGATGAGCGGGTTGATCTTCTTCGCAGGGTTCTTGATGAACAGGTTCATGATCTTCACGAAGAGGACGCCGCAGGTGGTGGCGATCACGAAGGACAGCAGGCCCAGTCCGAAGATGAGGAGGGACTTGGCGCTGAGGAACTTGTCGGCCTGGGTGGAAGCACCCACGGTGAGACCGATGAGGGTGGTCACCACGTCGATGAGCGGACCGCTGGCGGTGTTCGCAAGACGGCGGGTTACACCGCTCTCCTTCAGGAGGTTACCGAAGAACAGCATACCCAGCAGCGGCAGGCCGGAAGGCACGATGAACGCGGTGGTGAGGAAACCCACGATCGGGAAGATGATCTTCTCCTTCTGGGACACCTGGCGCGGGACGGGCATCCGGATGAGCCGTTCCTTCTTGGTGGTCAGCATGAGCATGATGGGCTTCTGGATAACCGGGACGAGGGCCATGTAGGAATAGGCCGACACGGCGATGGCGCCCATCAGGTCCGGAGCCAGTTTGGAGCTCAGGAAGATGGCGGTGGGGCCGTCCGCGCCGCCGATGATACCGATGGCACCGGCCTCGTTCGGGGCAAAGCCGAACAGCAGGGCCAGCAGGTAGGCGCCGAAGATACCCATCTGGGCGGCCGCTCCGATGAGGATGAGCCGCGGCTGGGAAATCAGGGCCGAGAAGTCGGTCATCGCACCGATGCCGAGGAAGATCAGCGGCGGATACCAGCCCTGCCGCACCCCCTGGTAGAGGATGTTCAGGACCGATCCGTCCTCATAGATGCCGATGTTCAGGCCCGGGAACATGGGGATGTTGCCGACGATCATACCGAACCCGATGGGGATCAGCAGCATCGGCTCCCACTCCTTGACGATGGCAAGGGTGATGAACACGAGGCCGATGACGATCATCGCCACGTTCTGCCACGCGCAGTTGGCAAAGCCCGTGTACTCCCAGAACTGGGCGAGGGATTGGAAGACGTGCTCCATGGGCCCGTTACGCAATCGTTACGACCGGATCCCCTTCCTGGAGGCTGTCGCCCTTGTGGACGTGGATTTCGGTGATGGTTCCGTCCTTCGGGGCGGGGATTTCGTTCTCCATCTTCATCGCCTCGAGCACCGCGACCTTCTGGCCGGCCTTCACGGCCTGGCCTTCCTTCACGGAGACTTCGATGATGACGCCCGGAAGCGGGGAGGCGACCTTCTCGCCGGCGCCGGCCGGCTTGGCGGCGGGGGCGGCGGCTGCCGGGGCAGCCTGGACCGGGGCGGCAGCCGGCTGGGGGGCCGGGGCTGCGGCAGGGGCGTTCTCGGCCTCCACCTCATAGAGGGCGCCGTTCACGGTCACGTCAAACAGTTTTCCTTCCTTGGGATTGACGGTCACGTTGTACTCCTTGCCGCCGATCTTGAACTTGTACTCTTTCATATTGCGTATCGTTTTATAATCTGGGTAACTTTCTGAAATTCTGCTTCTTGTCGTTCCAGGCGGAACCTTCCTTCGGGCGCATCGTCAGGACGAAGGACTCGTGGTCGTGCACCGCGTCGCTGAAGTAGAGGTCCATCGCCAGGGCGATGGCGGCATATACGTCGCCGCCCTGCTCCATGTCGAGGGCCAGGGCGATGACGGCCGCGACCTCATCGGTGGGTTCACCGGCTTTGGCCTTGGCAGGTTTGGCCGGAGCGGCCTTTGCCTCGGCCTTCTTCTTCGCCGGACGGTCGAAGAAGAGCCAGAACAGGAACCACAGGATGGCGAGGGCGCTGAAGACGACGCTAACCGCCACCATGGCGAGGATGCCGCCGTGCGGATCCTTTTCGGCCATGGATTCAGCCTTGGAGGCGGCATTCAGGTCGCCGTTGAAGGCGCCGGGGCTGGGAACCGAGGGCTCTGGCAGGGGCTCAAACTTCTTTTGGCGCAGGTCGAAGGCCCGCTTGCTCACGGACTTGCCGGCCGGAAGCGAGGCGGGAACGAAAAGGGAATCGATGACGGTGCGTCCGTCATTGGATACGAGGTAGAGGGTGCTGCCCGGGCGTACCTGGAAGTTCGCATAGAAGGTGCCGTCGTGCCCGTTGCCGCTGGCGTAGATGAGCGCGGTCTGGCGGGGACCCAGTTTGGTCCGGAGGTCGCCCTTCGGGATGATGCTCTTTTTCAGGTCGTTCCGGTCATCCGTGAGGAAGCAGCCGGCAAAATTGACCGTTCCCTGGGAGGTGTTGAAAATCTCGATCCAGCCGCCGCGCCGGCCGTAGTCGTCCACGATGCCCGTGGAATCCGGAACCGCCAGCGCCTCCGCCAGGATGAGGTCGATGACGTTCTGGGCCCGGAGGCTCGTGCAGCAACCGACCGCGAGGGCCAGGATGAGGAGAATGCGCTTTCTCATAACGGCAGGTTGTCGTGTTTCTTGGCAGGGACATCCTGCTGCTTGCCCGCAAGCTGCTCCAGGGCGCGGATCACGCGGAAGCGGGTGTTGCGCGGTTCGATAATATCATCGACATAACCCTTCTGCGCCGCCTGGTAGGGGTTGGAGAAGAGGTCTTCGTATTCCTTTTTCTTTTCCTCGAAGATGGCCTGCGCGTTCTCGGGATCGGCCTTGATGTCCTTGGCGTAGAGTACGTTGACGGCACCGTCAGCGCCCATCACGGCGATGTTCGCGGACGGCCAGGCGAAGTTCACGTCGCCCCGGAGCTGCTTGCAGCTCATCACGATGTGGGCGCCGCCGTAGCCCTTGCGGAGGGTGACCGTCACCTTGGGGACGGTGGCCTCGCCATAGGCGTAGAGGAGCTTCGCGCCGTTGGTGATGATGGCGCCGTATTCCTGCTGCGTGCCGGGGAGGAAACCCGGGACGTCCACGAGGGTCACGAGCGGGATGTTGAAGGCGTCGCAGAAGCGTACGAAACGGGCTGCCTTCCGGGAGGCGTTGATGTCCAACACGCCCGCGAGGACGGCCGGCTGGTTCGCGACCACGCCCACGCTGCGGCCGTTCATATGGGCAAAGCCCACGATGATGTTCTTGGCGAACTCCTTGTGGACCTCGAAGAAGCGGCCGTCATCCACGATGCTGGCGATGACCCCGTACATGTCGTAGGCCTTGTTCGGATTGTCGGGGATGATGCTGTTCAGGGCGTCGTCCGTGCGGTTGTAGGGGTCGTTCGTCGGTACGGCGGGCGCCTCTTCCCGGTTGTTCTGGGGGAGGAAGGAGAGGAGTTCCTTCAGGGTGGCGATGCCTTCCTGCTCGTTCGCGGCCGCGAAATGGGCCACGCCGCTCTTGGAGGCATGGACGGAAGCGCCGCCCAGGGACTCGTGGTCCACCTCCTCGCCGGTCACGCTCTTGACGACGGCCGGACCGGTCAGGTACATATAGGAAGTATCCTTGACCATCAGGGTGAAGTCCGTGAGGGCGGGGGAGTACACCGCACCGCCGGCGCAGGGACCGAAGATCCCGCTGATCTGCGGCACCACGCCCGAGGCGAGGATGTTCCGCTCGAAGATCTCGCCGAAGCCGGCCAGGGAGTCGATGCCTTCCTGGATGCGCGCACCGCCGGAATCATTCAGGCCGATGACCGGCGCTCCGGCGCGGACCGCCATGTCCATCACCTTGCAGATCTTCTCTGACATCGTCTTGGAAAGGGAGCCGCCCGAGACCGTGAAGTCCTGCGCGAACACATAGACGGTACGGCCGTCGATGGTGCCGCAGCCGGTCACCACGCCGTCCCCGTCGAAGTGCTGGTTCTCCATGCCGAAATTCGTGCAGCGGTGCTGGACGAACATGTCGTATTCCTCGAAGCTGCCTTCGTCAAGAAGGAGTGCAATGCGCTCACGGGCCGTCAGTTTGCCCTTGGCGTGCTGGGCCTCGATGCGTTTCTCCCCGCCGCCCAGCCGGGCCTTCGCCCGCCGCTCGACCAGCTTCTGGATGTTGTCAGTCTGAATGCTCATATTCGTGAAAGTCTAATTTCACAAATATAACCATTCCTTCCGGCAAATGCAATAAAAAACGCCGGGAATTTCCCGGCGTTTCAATGATTTGCGAGGATTACTCCTCCGGTTTCATGGTCGTGTACACGTTGGTGACGTCTTCGTCGTCCTCCAGGAGGCCGGTGAGCTTGTCCAGGGTGGCACGCTGCTCGGGGGTGACTTCCTTGAGGTCGACGTTTGGAATCTGCTCGAAGCCGCCGGAGATCAGCTCGTAGCCGTTCTCCTCGATGTACTTCTGGATCTGGCCGTAGGCGCTGTAGTCGGCGTAGATGGAGATCTCGACGGTCACGTTCTCGTCCTCGTCCTCGACTTCCTGCTTGAAGACTTCCTCGGCGCCGTAGTCGATCAGTTCGAGCTCGAGCTCGTCGATGTCGATGGGCTTCGCCGGATCTTCCTTGATGCGGAAGACGCACTTGTGGTCGAACATGAAGGCGACGGAGCCGCTGGTCTGCAGGGAACCGCCGCACTTGGTGAAGTAGCTGCGGACGTTGGCGACGGTGCGGGTGTTGTTGTCGGTCGCGGCTTCCACGAGGTAGGCGATGCCGTAAGGGCCGAAGCCTTCGTAGATGATCTCCTTGAAGTCACCGGACTTGGCCTCGGTGGCCTTCTTGATGGCGCGCTCGATGTTCTCCTTGGGCATCTGCTCGCTCTTGGCCTCGGCGATGAGGGCGCGGAGGCGCGGGTTGCCGGTCACTTCGGCGCCGCCCTGCTTGACGGCGATGGTGATTTCCTTACCCAGTTTGGTAAAGGTCTTGGCCATGTGGCCCCAGCGCTTCATCTTGCGCTCCTTGCGGAATTCAAACGCTCTTCCCATGGCTTAGAACTCGATGCGGGTGATGTACTTGTCGATGTCGGAAGCCTCCGGGGACTGCGGATACTGGTCCTTGATCTCCTTGTAGAAGGAGACGGCCTTGGCGTTGTCGCCGAGTTCCTCGGCCACGAGGCCGGCCTTCAGGAGGTAACCGGCGGAGAACATGTTGTTGGCGGTGGCGGCAGCCTTCTCGTAGCAGGCGAGGGCGGTCTTGTAGTCCTCGAGGCCTACATAGGCGTCACCCATGCCGGCCTGGGCGCGGGAAAGGAGGATGCTGTCCTTGCCGTTGTACTTCTTGAAATAGCTGATGGCCTGGTTGAAGTCGCCCAGCTGGAGGGCGCAGGAACCGGCGTACAGGTACACGGACTCGCCGCCCTTGGCGCCGTACTGGCTGATGATTTCCTCGAAGCCCATGTTGTTGTCGTCACCCTTGAGGGCCAGCTCATAGGCACCCTGGGCGAATTTCTGCTCGGCCTTGAACATCTCGGCCATGGCCTCCGCCTTCTTGGGCTGGAGGACGAAGCGGTTGTAGGCGAGGATCGCCGCGGCGACCAGGAGGACGGCCGCGACGCAGCCGTAAATGATTTTTCCGTACTTCTGGAAGAAGAGTTCAGATTTGGAAACGGCCTCAGCAATGTTCTGCTGACGGAGTTCCTGCTCGGTAGGTTTGTTTGCCATATCTAAATTTATTGTTTTTATTATTTCTGTAACCGCTGTCTGCCCTTGCGGGCATAACAGACTGCAAAAATAGTAAAAAAATACTATATTTGCAATCAAGTACGTCATTGCCATGCCTTCGCTGAAGAAAATTGTCGTCCGGGATTTCCGCAACATCGCTTTCCAGGAACTTTCCTTTTCTCCCAACGTGAACTGCATCAGCGGGAACAACGGGGAAGGGAAGACCAATCTGATGGATGCGGTCTATTACCTGTCGATGACCAAGAGCGCCTTCCCGGCCCCCGACCGCTACAACTGGCGGTACGGGACGGAAGGTTTCACCATCGGCGGAACCTATCGCATGGACAACGGCCTGGAATCCCGGTTCTCCATCCAGGTGGCGGAAGGGGAGAAGAAACTGATCCGGGACGAGAAGCCCTACACGCGCATCTCGGAGCACATCGGCGTCCTCCCGGTCGTGATGGTCTCGCCCGGGGACGGTTCCCTCGTGAGCGAGTCCGGCGAGGAGCGCCGCCGCTTTGCGAACGGGGTCCTCTCCCAGATGGACCGCTCCTATCTCGCGGCCGTCCAGACCTATCACCGCCTGCTGGCCCAGCGTAACAAGATGCTCAAGGACGGAACCGTGGACGGGGACCTGCTGGCCGTGTTCGACGCCCGGATGGCGGCTGCCGCTGCGCCGGTTTATGCGGCGAGGAAACGCCTGACGGAAGAACTCCGGCCCGTCATCCAGTCCTATTACAAGCTCATTTCGGGCGGCGGAGAGGAAGTTTCCGTCGATTACCGCTCGGACCTGGACAAGGCTCCCCTGGAGGAGGTCCTCCTGGCCCACCGCGACCGCGACCTCGCCCTCCGCTACACCTCCGCCGGCCTCCAGCGGGACGATTTCCTGTTCACCCTGGACGGCCATCCCATCCGCCGCTGCGGATCCCAGGGACAGCAGAAGTCCTTCCTCGTCTCCCTCAAGTTCGCCCAATATGAAATCATGCGGGAGAGTTACGGCTATGCCCCCATGCTCCTGCTGGACGACGTTTTCGACAAACTGGACATGAACCGCATCGGCAACCTCATCGGGATGGTGGCCGGCAGCGGCTTCGGCCAGATCTTCATCACCGACTCCAACAAGGTCCGCCTGTCCGGCATCGTGGACCGCATCACCGACGACCGCGCCTACTTCGATACCGTGGGCGGCGTCTTCACCCAGGTCGAGTAATGGCGGACTACCGGAAACGCAGTTATTTCATCCGCCGCAAGGAGGCCCTGACGATGGAACAGGTCGTGGACGAGTTCATCAAGTCCGCGAAGCTCGCCGCGGGCCTGAACACGCAGCGGGTGTTCGCCGCCTGGGACGAATGCTCCGGCGCCGGCCCCTTCACCCTCCAGCGGTATTTCCGCAGCGGGACGCTGTACATCACCCTCAAGTCCTCCGTCATCCGCAACCAGCTCTCCTTCCAGAAAGAGGCGCTCATCGAAAGGATGAACGCCTGGCTTTCCGGAGACCGGCTCTTCACGTCCGACAACCGGACCGCCGGATATATCAAGAATCTGGTTCTGAAGTAGATGGGAGGAAGGAGGTGTCTCCTCCGGAACCTATGCCACCCTCGGCAATTTAGTGAGTTAGATGGTAGGAAGGAGGTGTCTTCTCCGGAACCTATGCCACCCTCGGCATTTTAGTGAGTTAGATGACAGGAAGGAGGTATCTTTTCCGGAACCTATGCCACCCTCGGCATTATAAGAGGGAGGGGCCCACTTGTGGGAGGGGTCGCGAAGCGACGGTTCCGGAGAAGATACCTCCTTCCTCATCCTTCCTCTTTCACCTTTGTCTTAAGGAATAATAATCTGGTAAGTGCGGTTCCCCTTGTTCGTGAGTTTCTCATCGCGGAGCCACAGGTTCGCGCCCTTCAGGCGGGCGTAGGTGGTGCCGTGTTCCAGGGCGAAGTCCACGAGGCTAGGAATGGGGTAGTTCACGGTGAGGACGTCCTTCGGCTCGGTGTAGGGGTAGCGTTCGGACAGGGGGACGTTGAAGCCGAAGGCGGAGGGGTTCTCGAAGAACATCTTCACGGCGAGGAGGCGGAACATGTAACGGGCGGTCTCCTCGGGCAGCCACAGTTCCAGGGCCGAGGTCTGCTTCTGGGTCTCCCGGCGGCGGGAGATGCCGCCCTGGCCGGCGTTGTAGCTGGCGGCGACCGTCATCCAGTCCCCGTATTTCCGGTAGGCGTCCTTCAGGAACTTGCAGGCCGCAATCGTCTCCTTCTCAATATGATAGCGCTCGTCCACCTCCGCATTGACCTCCAGGCCGTAGGTCTGGGCCGTGGCCTTGGTGAACTGCCACAGGCCGGCGGCGCCTGCCGTGGACAGGGCCTTGGGGTCCAGGCTGCTCTCGATCGCCATCAGGTACTTCAGGTCCTCCGGCACGCCCTGCTGGCGCAGGATGGGGACGATCTGGGCGAAATAGCGCCGGGACCGTTTGAGCATCAGCGTCGTATTGGTGTGCATATAGGTGAAGGAGATGAGTTCCCGGTCCATCCGCTCGTAGAAGTCGGGGCGGTCGAACCGGACGGTGTCGCCGGCGAAGGCGACGTACTCCGGCACGGACGGGGCCTGGGGATGCTGGGTCTGGAGCCAGGCCGGCTGGGCCATGATCGTCAGGGAGGCGGAAACGGCCAGCAACAGGAGAAGGAGGCGTCTCATGGGATTACTGGATCCGGTTGCGCTGGTACAGGTACCGTTTGATACTGCCCTTGGGGGTCATTTCGAAGTCTTCCGGCATCAGTTCCAGGTGGGCGATCCGGGAGAAGTTGGGGAAGAGGTGGTTCACTTCCTGAAGGTTCTCCGCCAGCATCTCCCCGAGTTTCTTGACGGGGATGCCGTCTAGGTTCGCCTGCTTGTAATCAGGATAGACCAGACCGATGAGCTTTCCGTTGTCCTCGATGACGAGGGCGTGGACCACATAGGGAACGTTGCTCAGGGCGGCTTCAATCTCCTCCGGGTAGATGTTCTGACCGTTGGCTCCGAGGATCATGCATTTGGTCCGGCCGCGCAGGTACAGGTAGCCGTCATTGTCCAGAATGCCCACGTCGCCGGTCCGGAGCCAGCCGTCCTTGGTGAAGGCTTCCGCCGTCGCTTCCGGGTTCTTGTAGTAGCCCAGGAAAACATTGGCCCCCCGGGCCTGGACCTCGCCGGGAATCAGGTGCGGGGCCTTGGAATCGATCCGGATCTCCATGTTCGGAACCGTGGTCCCGCAGGAGTACATCCGGCTCTTGAACCAGCGGGAATAGGAGATGATGGGGGCGCACTCGGTCATGCCGTAACCGACGGTGAAGGGGAACTTGATCTTGCGCAGGGCCCGTTCCACCTCCGGGTTGAGGGCGGCGCCGCCCACGATGACCTCCTCGAAATCGCCGCCGAAGAAATCCTTCAGGGCCTTGCAGAGGTCCGCATCGGCGGGCAGGGAACGGACGAGGTTCTTGTAGATCTTCTCGACGATGAGGGGAACGGCGTAGACGACGTTCGGACGGACATCGGCGAAGGCGTCGGCCAGGACCTTCGGGCTCGGGGCCTTCGTCAGGAAATGGATGTGGCAGCCCATCACCATCTCGAAGAAGAACTCGAACATCATCCCGTACATATGGGCGGAAGGGAGGATGACGACGACATTGGAGGTGTTGTCGATCATCGGCAGGTTCTCGTGCATGAAGTACACGTTGGACCACACGGCCCGGTAGGGGATCATCACGCCCTTGGAAAAACCGGAAGTGCCTGAGGTATAGCTCAGGATGGCCAGTTCTTCGGGCTTGTCCTCGTGGTAGTGGAGGTCCTCCGGGCGGATACCGCCGGGGTAGGTCCTCCTGTAAAGCTTTTCCATCTGCGCCCGCGCCGGTTCGGCCGCGCCTTCCTTCAGGTGCAGGACCTGGAAGTCCTCGATCTGCAGGACGGCGGTCAGGCCGGGCATATCCTCGGCGTTCAGACCATCCCAGATGGTATGTTCCACGAAGAGGATCTTCGCGTCGGAGTGGTTCACCAGGTAATGGATGTTCCCGGGCTTGAACTCGTGCAGCAGCGGGACGGGGACGGCCCCGTAGGTCATTGCGGCCAGGAAGCAGACCGCCCAGTGGGTCTGGTTGCGGGAACAGATGACGACTTTGTCGCCGGGACGGATGCCATAATGGGCATAGGCCAGGTGCATCTTCGCGATGCTGCGGGCCAGGTCGCTATAAAGCAACGTCTCGCCCTTGTAGTTGGACAGGGCGGGACGTTTCCAGTTATTGCGAAAACTCTTTTCGAGGAGTTTATTGACGGACTCTGGTTTCAAATCTCAAGTATTAGACGGCAAATTTAGTGATTTTGCCGGAAATCTTCCAAGGGTTCGACAAAAAACATGCCGCCGAAAGGGCCGGGTTTCCTTATTCGTAATCGAAATGATACCCGTGGAGGACATCCTCCGGATAGACGGTGGAAAGGAGTTCGTACATCTGCGGGTCGTGTTCCTTGAGCTGGTCGCGGGTCTTGAGGGTAAACTGTTTGCCGGTGGCGGGGTCTTTCACGATCATCCGGCAGGTGTTGTACCAGGCCTGGGAGGCTTCGGCGAAGTACTCCTCGGAATTGGTCATCGCGTAATCGTATACGCCGCCCTGCCAGAGACCGGAGGTTTTGGCATGCTCGAAACAGGCCAGCAGTTTCTTCTCAAACCCGTACCACGACTTGCGCAGGGCATAGTCCACATTGTGGGCAAACTCGTGTACCATAATGCTTTCCGTGGCGTAGCGCTCGGTGAAATCCGGAATCTTGACGATGTTCTCCTCGCCGATGCTCATCACCGGCAGGGCTTCCGTAGCGCCATAGCCGCGGCCACGCGCATCCCAGTCGGTATCGGGCCACCAGACCTTCATCACTGCGCACTCGGGGATGTCGGTGATATTCTGATGATAGCCGCAGATGGCAATCCGCCAGTGCAGGTTGATCATCGCTTTTCGTGCCTCCGGATGCTTCTGCAGCATCGTATGCACGATATAGCGGCACTGGATGAGCGCTTCATCCCGGACGGCCGCGGAAGCCAGGATGGGCAGTCCCTCGTCGTGGACATACTTCTGGTACCAGGGGCTGAGCGGGGAACTCTTCCCGTCCAGCCACTGCAGCAGGTTGGCAGGCGGCGTGGTCACGCCTTCCTCCTCTTGATCACCGGTGTTCTTGGGATCCTTCGCCGGATCGTACGGCCGTTTGGCGCAGCCCGGAAGGACCAGGGAAGCGCACAGAAACAACAGGGTAAAACGTTTCAGCATAGTCATTTATTATCTCATCAGATGGTCCGCGCTCTGGAGGAGCTTGCATTTCAGGAGGTCCGGAAGGTCCGGATGGGAGTCCAGGAACCGCTTCACCTCGGCGGCCGCCTCGGGGCTGTCGTGTCCGCGCAGGAGGTTCACGCACCAGTTCTTGGGGAAAAAGATGTCCCCGGTGCGCTGGATTTCAGGAAGGGCTTCCAGGGCGGGGAAGATGTACGGGACGGCATCCGCCTGGCGGAGCGGATGGTTCAGATAGGCCAGGGCCGATTCAACCCAAGGCTCCACGCGCCGGTTTTCCGGTTCGAGCAGGGAGGTGAAGAAGGCATCCCGGGCCTCCTTTCCCGGCACCACGGCTTGCGCGACAAAACGGAATTCCCGCAGGAGGTCCGGATTGGTGATCCGGCTTTCCTGAAGGCCCATGATTTCCTGGTACTGGTCGGGACACCGCACCGCCAGCTCATAAGCCAGGGTCATATAGTCCCGCGTGCTGAGGGTAATGCCCCGATATCCCTTCCCATCGCGGAAGGTCTTCTGCATCAGGGTCAGATTCCCCTCTGTGCGGAAGACTTCGGCCAGGGCCCGGAAAGCTGTGAGGCGGATTTCGTCCGGGAGGGACGGGTCTGAAGCCGTGTCGCCCAGAAGCTTTTCCAAGGTCGGCGAACCGGCCAGGGGCCCATGGATGGACAACGTCTTCAGGTAGGATGCCGCCGCGCCGGCAACCAGCGGGTCGCTTTCCGAATGGAGCACTTCACCCAGTACACCGGCGAATGAGGCCGGGTCCATTTCCCCGTGCAGGACATTCTCGTGCAGGGTAGCCAGCAGCGACAGCCGGGTTTCGGGGCGCGGGATGCCCGGGAGGGCTTCCAGGGCGGCATCGGCGGTTTGCCGGTCCAGTCGGAACCAGCCATAGGACAATGCATCCGGGTCGGGGAAAAGCGTCCCGGCGCAGCCCTCGGGAACCTCAATGCTTACTTCCGGGGCTTCGCTCCAAACGGATAAAATGGTCTCTCCAGCCGCGTTCCCAAAGGACACCTGCTGCGGCCATACGAGCCCCCGTCCCAGTGGATCTTCCTGATTGATAGTCAATTTATTCCCGTCTATCGAATACCGGAGTACCGGCATCCCCTTCTCTTCCACCCAGGCGTGGCTCCACGCCCGGAGGTCGAGCTCCGTCCGGCTGTCCAGGATGGTGATGAGGTCGTTCCAGTCGGCATTGGCATACAGGAACTTGCGCAGGTATTCCCGGATGCCGTCGCGGAAGGCTTCCTCCCCGAGCAGGTCGGACAGCATCCGCATCACGACCGGCGCCTTGTCATAGACGATGTTGCCGTAGATGAGCCCGGCGCTGGAGAGGTTCGGGAGATCCCGACGGATGGCATTGGTCCCGGCGGTCCGGTCTTCGGCATAGGCGGGGATGTTGAAGTTCCGGAAGTCCCGCAGGGGAACGTTCACCTCCGGGAACGCCGGCGTACAGATCCGGGCACCGAAGTAATTGGCATATACCTCTTTCGTCCATACGTCGTTGAACCAGCGCATGGTCACGGCGTCGCCGAACCAGAGGTGGGAGGTCTCGTGGGCGATGAGTTCCGCCCGGGACAGCTTTTCGGCCGTGGTGGGCGCCGCGTTCAGGAACATCCGCTTGTCGTTGAACAGGATGGCGCCGGGATGCTCCATGCCGCCGAACTGGAAGCCGGGGACGATGACGAAATCGTATTTTTCGAAGGGCCTGGGGATGCCGGTGTAGTCTTCCAACCAGTCCAGGGACTGGAAGACGAGCCCGAAGATATCGTCAACCTGGGCGGTCTTGGCCGGATCCGTCTCCCGGTAATAGACGCTCATCGGTTCGGCGCCCCGGTAGCGGGTCTCTTTCTGCCAATGGCCGGCGGCGAAGGCGAACAGATAGGTGCTCAAAGGCGGTGTCTCCCTGAAGGTCAATCGTTTCCGTCCGTCAGAAATCCCAGAAGCCGTTTCGCCCCCATTGGCAACCGCCTCCCAGTCCGCGGGGATATCCAGGGTCAGGGAAAAACGTCCTTTGAGATCCGGCTGGTCAAAGCAGGGGAACGCGGTCCGCGCCCGGTCCGGGACGAAGAGCGTATACAGGTAGTCTTCGTGGCGGTTCAGGGAGCGGTCTCCGGCGAGGAATGCCACCTCGACAGTGTTCTCTCCTTTGCGGAGAGCCCTGCCCGGGATGATGATATGCTCGCTCCGGTAGTCAATGGCACATTCCTTCCCGTTCACCTTCAGCCCGAGAACCGCCTCGCGGCCCTCCCGGAAGTCAAGCTGCACCGGTGCCTTTCCCTTCAGAGTGAACGACACGGTCTCCTGACCGCTGATCCGTTCCTGCCGGGAAGCCGGAATCCGGAAGGCGATTGCATACCGGACATCGGACAGCGTTTCGGACCGGTACTCAGCCAACTGGAGGCTGACCCCTTCCTCCACAGAAGGCACCGGTCTCCCGCACGAGAAGGCCATCAGGGCCAGGGCCGCAACTAAAATCTTATCCGGGTGAATCATGGCAATTGTACTGTTTGGAAAAAGAGGTTCCAGACTCCCTCCGAAGAGGGGGGCTGGAACCCGAACGGTTAAAGATAGGCTGGATAGCCTATATGATTAAAGTAAGTAAAGGAAACCTTACCGTACTTTCGAGTCGCAGTACCAGCAGCGGAGGACGTTGTCGTCGCCGCGGCGGAACTTGTGGGGGGCGTGCTCGTTGTTGCAGATGCACTTGGCGTTGCCGCAACGGAGGGTATCGTCAAAAACGGGGGCGTCCTGGTCCGGCATGCCGTGGGCCGGGTCGTCTTTCCACTCGTGGAGCTTGACGATGAGGGCTTCGCGGACGAACTTGCCGTTCTCCACCTGGCGGAAATAGGCGGCGCGGGGATCGGAATCGACCTCGGTCAGGATCTCATTCACACGCGGAAGCGGGTGCAGGACAGCCATTTTCTCCTTGGCGAGGGACATACGGGCGGCATCCAGCACGAAGCTGTCCTTCACGCGGTCGAATTCGTCCTCGTCCAGGAAACGCTCCTTCTGCACGCGGGTCATATACAGGACGTCCAGCTCGGGCATGACCTCTTCCATGGTCTCCACCTCGCGGTAGGGGATGCCGGTGCGCTCGCACACGTCGTGCTTGATGTAGTCGGGCAGCTTGAGCTCCGGCGGAGCGATGAGGATGACCTTGATGTCCCGGTAGCGGGAGAGGGCCTTGATCAGGGAGTGGACGGTCCGGCCGAAGCGGAGGTCGCCGCAGAAGCCGATGGTGATTCCGTCGATGTGGCCGAGTTCCCGCTGGATGGTCAACAGGTCCGTCAGCGTCTGGGTCGGGTGGCTGTGGGAGCCGTCGCCGGCGTTGATGATGGGCACCCGGGACACCTCGGTGGCATACAGCTGCGCTCCCTCGATGTAGTGGCGCATGGCGATGACGTCGGCGAAGCAGCCGACCACGCGGACCGTGTCCTGGACGGTCTCGCCCTTGCTGACGGAGGAACTGCGGGCGTCGGAGAAACCGAGCACGTTACCGCCCAGTTCCATCATGGCGGAGGTGAAACTCAGCCGTGTCCGGGTACTGGGTTCGTAGAAGAGGGTCGCCAGCTTGCGGTGGGACATGCTGCCCTGGTAGCGTTCGCGGTGGGCGATGATGTCCTGGGCGAGGGAGATGATTTCGTCGGTCTCCTGCTTGGTCAGGTCCATCGGGTCAATGAGGTGCTTCATATATCGACAGTTATTTGTTGATCCAACTTTCATCCGAAGGGTTGTCGCGGAAGGCGAGGATGCGCTCCTTCCAGCCCGGGGCGATGCGGCCTTCTTCTTCGGCCACTTCCACGAGGGTGTCCAGGTTGCACAGGGAGTGGTTCTCCACGTTGGCGGCGGCGAGGCGCTCCAGGCCCCGCTTCATGCCGTAGGTGAAGATGCTCACGATACCCAGCACCTCGGCGCCTTCTTCCCGGAGGGCTTCCACCACCTCGATGGCGCTGCCGCCGGTGGAGATCAGGTCCTCGACCACGACGACCTTTGTGCCGGGGTCCATCTTGCCCTCGATCCGGTTCGTCCGGCCGTGGGACTTCGCCTCGCCCCGGACATAGCCCATGGGGAGGTCCAGCAGGGTGGCGGTGATGGCGGCGTGGGCGATGCCCGCCGTGGAGGTGCCCATCAGCATCTCGCAGTCGGGATAATGGCGCTTCACCAGCAAGGCCAGGCCGTTCTCCACCTGCTCCCGCACCCGCGGGTAGGAGAGCGTCAGGCGGTTATCGCAGTAAATGGGGCTTTTGATGCCGCTGGCCCAGGTAAAGGGCTGCTCGGGCCGAAGGAACACGGCGCCGATGGAAAGGAGGGAGGAAGCAATCTGGTTATCCATAGATTCTTTCGCTTTGCTCAGAATGACAAAAAAACAGGTTCAGAAGTGCATGCGTTCTATTCACAGAATTCGTTGAGGCAGCGCTGATAAGCGGCGACGGGGTCCGGGGCGGCGGTGACGGGCCGGCCCACGACGATGAAGTCGGAGCCGATCTCCCGGGCGCGGGCGGGGGTGGTGATGCGCACCTGGTCGTCTGCGGCCGCATCGGCGAAGCGGATGCCCGGGGTGACGGTGAGGAAGTCCGGCCCGCAGGCGGCCTTCACCATCCCGGCCTCCAGGGGCGAGCACACGACGCCGTCCAGGCCCGCCGCGCGGGCGTTGGAGGCATATTTCACGATGGTCTCATTGATGCCGGCCTCGATCAGAAGCTCCTGGCGCATCGTCTCTTCCGAGGTGGAAGTGAGCTGCGTCACGGCGATCAGGAGGGGCCGTGTGCCGTCCGGGCGGGTGAGCCCTTCCAGGGCGGCCTGCATCATCGCGACGGTTCCGGCCGCATGGACATTGACCATATCCACATCCAGGTCCGACAGGACCCGCATCGCCTTCCGGACGGTGTTCGGGATGTCGTGGAGCTTGAGGTCCAGGAAGATCCGGTGTCCGCGGGCCTTGATCTCGCGGACGATGGAGGGACCTTCGGCATAGAAGAGTTCCATGCCGATCTTCACGAAGGGTTTCCGGCCCGCCGGGAAGCGGTCCAGGAAGTCGAGGGTGGCCGCGCGGCTGCTGAAGTCGCAGGCGATGATGACGTCTCTGTTCATACGGTCTGGATGATTTCTTTCAGGTTGTCGATGCCGAGCTCCTCCATCAGGGCGGGGAGGGCGGCGATGATTTCGGGGCAGGCGAAGGGGTTGCGGAGGTTTTCCGCGCCCACCTGCACGGCGGTGGCGCCCGCCATCATCATTTCGATGACGTCGCGCTCCGAGGCGACCCCGCCGCAACCCATTACGGGAATCCGGCAGGCGTGGGCCACTTGGTACACCATCCGGAGGGCGACCGGGAAGATGGCCCGGCCCGAGAAGCCGCCCATCTTATTGGCAATCACAGGCTTCCGGCGGTGGATGTCGATGCGCATCCCCAGGAAGGTGTTCACGAGCGTGAGGCCGTCGGCCCCCGCGTCTTCACACGCGCGGGCGATGGACACGATGTCCGTCACGTTGGGGCTCAGCTTGATGAAAACGGGTTTGTGGCAGACCGCTTTCACGGCGGCCGTCACCTCGGCGGCGGAACTCGCACAGGTGCCGAACGCCATGCCGCCGTTGTGGACGTTCGGGCAGGAGATATTGACTTCGATGATGTCGATGCCTTCGCAGGCATCGGCCTGGGCGCAGCAGTCCCGGTATTCGTCCAGCGAGAAACCGCTGATATTGGCGATGACGCAGCCGCCATACACCTTCCTGAGTGCCGGAACCTTCTCATTGACAAGCACGTCGATGCCCGGGTTCTGCAGGCCCACGGAATTGATCATCCCGCCGTCGCATTCCGCGATGCGCGGGGTGGGATTGCCGTAGCGCGCCTCCCGGGTGGTCCCTTTCAGGGAGATGCCGCCCAGCACGTTGAGGTCCATGGAATCGGCCAGTTCCAGCCCGAACCCGAAGGTCCCGCTGGCCGGGATCACCGGATTCTTCAGGTGCAGGCCGCACAGATCGACGGAAAGGTCTTTTACCATAGCAGTTCCTCCTTCTTGAACACGGGACCGTCCTTGCACACGCGCCGGGGGCCGTTTTTGGTCTGAATGCTGCAACCGTAGCAGAAGCCCGCGCCGCAGCCCATCCGTTCCTCCAGGCTGGCTTCGCCGGGACCTTCCAGAACGGCACAGACCGCCTTCATCATCACCATCGGCCCGCAGGTATAGAAGTAGTCATAACCCGCATCCCCGTCATGGCCGGCTTGACCGGCCATCTCCTTCAAGGCGTCGGTCACGAATCCCTTGACCCCGACGGAACCATCGGCCGTGGAGATCACGACCTCGTCGCACACGGCCCTGAGTTCGTCGGCCAGGATGATTTCATCGGCCTTGTTGAAACCCAGCACCGCCGTAACCTTCTTCCCCCGCGCCTTGAGTTCCTTCGCCAGCAGAAGCAGCGGCGGCACGCCGAGGCCGCCTCCGACCAGCAGCGCCCTGCTCTTGCACGCGTCCGGGTCGAATCCCCGTCCCAGGCCTGTAAGCACTTCAAGGACAGTTTCCTCCGGCATCTCGGACAGTACCTTCGTCCCTTCGCCGACGACCTTGTACACCACCGTCAGCCTTCCCTCCTCGATGTCGCAGATGGACAGCGGACGACGGAGGTAAAAGCCGGGGATGGCGATGTCCACGAACTCGCCCAGGGAGATTTCTCGACTCCGCCCTTCGGGCTCCGCTCGAAATGACACTGGTGCCAGGACCATTCTATAGGTCTTCGGGGCGATCAGCGTGTTGCTGACGATGGTGAACAGTGCTTTGGCCATTCCGGTGTTACCTCCCAAACCCATAGCCGCCCGTGGCTTTGTGAACGGGAGGGGCCCGCCGCCTGCGGTGGGAGGGATGAGCGGAGCGAAGGTTTGGGAGGTAATACCGGAATGGCCCATAGTCAGTTACTTGTATTCTTCGTCAATGGTGGAAATACCCAGGGTGATCTCTTCCAGGACGTCCAGGAGGACGCGGACGGTTTCGAGGGCGGTGAAGATCGTGACGTTGTTCTCCACGGCGCAGCGGCGGATGCCGTAACCGTCCAGGTGGCTGGATTTCTGGTTGAGGTCGATGGTGTTGATGACGTATTTCACGTGGCCCTTGCGGAGGGCCTGGTAGATCTCGTCACTGCCTTCGCGGAGCTTCTTGAGGCACTTGGTGCGGATGCCGTGCTCCTTGAGGAATTCCGCCGTGCCCTTGGTGGCCTCGATGTTGAAGCCCAGGTTGTAGAAGCGGCGGATGAGCGGCAGGGCCTCTTCCTTGTCCTTGTCGGCGATGGTCGCGAAGACGGTGCCGTAGGACTTGATGTCCATGCCGGAAGCCTGGAGGGACTTGTACAGGGCCCGGTTCAGGGACTTGTCGTAGCCGATGGCTTCGCCGGTGGACTTCATCTCGGGGGAGAGGTAGGTGTCGATACCCTTGATCTTGCCGAAGGAGAAGGCCGGGGTCTTCACGAAATGCTTCTTCCGCTCCGGGAAGTACACCTCGGTGATGCCCTGCTGCGGAAGGGATTCGCCCAGCATCACCCGGGTGGCGATCTTCGCCATCGGGATGCCCGTGCTCTTGGAGATGAACGGGACGGTACGGGAGCTGCGCGGATTGACCTCGATCACATAGACGTTCTCATCTTGGTCCACGATGAACTGGATGTTGAACAGGCCCACGATGCCGATCTCCCGGCCCAGCTTGATGGTATCGTCGATGATCTCCTGCTTGACCTTCGGGCTCAGGGAGAAGGAAGGATAGACGCTGATGGAGTCGCCGGAATGGATGCCGGTGCGCTCCACGTGCTCCATGATGGCCGGGATGAAGACGTTCTCGCCGTCGCAGATGGCATCGACCTCCGTCTCCTTGCCCTGGATGTACTTGTCCACCAGGACCGGGGATTTCTCATTGATTTCCACGGCGTTCTGCAGGTAGTGGCGCAGGGTGTCGTCGTTACCGACGATCATCATGGCGCGGCCGCCCAGTACGAAGCTCGGGCGAACGAGCACCGGATAGCCGATGTCGTGGGCCGCCTGCAGACCTTCCTCCACGCTGGTAACCGCGTGGGCCTTGGGCTGGCGGATACCGGTGCGGCGCATAATGGCCTCGAAGAGCTTGCGGTCCTCCGCGTTGTCGATGGCCTCCAGGCCGGTGCCGATCAGCGGCACGTCGAACTCCTCCAGCGGACCGGCCAGGTTGATGGCCGTCTGGCCGCCCAGGGTGACGATGACCCCGTCCGGCTTCTCCATGTGGATCACGTTCATCACGTCCTCCGTGGTGAGGGGCTCGAAGTAGAGCTTGTCGGAGATGGTGTAGTCCGTGGACACGGTCTCCGGGTTGTTGTTGATGATGATGGCCTCGTAACCGGCCTCGCGGATGGCCCAGATGGCATGGACGGTGGAATAGTCGAATTCCACGCCCTGGCCGATGCGGATCGGGCCGGAACCCAGCACCAGGATCTTCTTCCGGTTGGAAGGGATGGACTCGTTCTCCTGCTCGTAGGTGGAGTAGAAGTAAGGGACATAGGTCTCGTGCTCGGCGCAGCAGGAATCGATCATCTTGTACACCGGGACGATATTCTCCCGGAAGCGGAGGCGGATGACATCGGCCTCGGTCCAGCCCCAGAGCTGGCCGATGAACTGGTCGCCGAAGCCCATGCGCTTGGCTTCCTTCAGGATCTCCACGTCGCCCGGGGCGGCCTTGACCCGGCGCTCCATCCGGATGATGTTGTAAATCTTCTCCAGGAAGAGCATGTCGATCTTCGTGCGGTCGTAGATACGGGACAGGTCGATGCGCAGGCGCAGGAGCTGCGCGATCGCGTGGATGCGGTCGTCGGTCGGGGTGGAGATGTACTCCAGGAGCTGTTCCTCGGACCAGTCGTCGAATTTCTTCTTGTGGATGTGGCAGCAGCCGGATTCCAGGGAGCGCATGGCCTTGAGGATGCTCTCCTCCAGGGTGCGGCCGATGGACATCACCTCGCCCGTCGCCTTCATCTGGGTGCCCAGTTCATTGGACGCCTCGCTGAACTTGTCGAAGGGGAAGCGGGCCACCTTGGCCACCACATAGTCGATGGCGGGCTCGCAGCAGGCGGGGGCGCCGGCTACGGTGATCTCGTCCAGGGTGAGGCCCACGGCGATCTTCGCCGTCACGCGGGCGATCGGGAAGCCGCTCGCCTTGGAGGCGAGGGCCGACGAACGGGACACGCGCGGATTGACCTCGATGATATAATACTTGAAGGACAGCGGGTCCAGGGCGAACTGGATGTTGCAGCCGCCGGCGATGTCCAGGGCCCGGATCAGGCGCAGGGCGCTGTCGCGGAGCATCTGGTATTCCTTGTCGGTGAGGGTGAGGGCCGGGGCCACCACCATGGAGTCGCCCGTGTGGATGCCCACCGGGTCGATGTTCTCCATCGAGCAGATGGCGATGGCGGTGTCGTTGGCGTCGCGCATCACCTCGAACTCGATCTCCTTGTAGCCCTTGATGCTCTTTTCCACCAGTACCTCATGGACCGGGGACAGGTACAGGGCGTTCCGCATCATGTCCTCCATCTCCTCCGGGTTGTAGGCGAAGCCGCCGCCCGTACCGCCCAGGGTGAACGCCGGGCGCAGGATGACCGGATAGCCGATCTTCTCGGCCGCCGCGAGGCCTTCCTCGATGCTGTAGCAGATCTCGGACGGGATCACCGGCTCGCCGATGGACAGGCACAGCTCCTTGAAGAGCTCGCGGTCCTCGGCCTTCTCGATGTTCTGGAACGAGGTGCCCAGGATCTCCACGCCGCACTCCTCCAGCACGCCTTTCTTCGCAAGCTGGACGGCGAGGTTCAGGCCGGTCTGGCCGCCGAGGCCGGGCACGAGGGCGTCCGGACGCTCGTAGCGGATGATCTTCGCCACATATTCCAGGGTGAGGGGCTCCATATACACCTTGTCGGCGATGTTGGGGTCCGTCATGATGGTGGCGGGGTTAGAATTCACCAGGATCACCTGGTAGCCCTCTTCCTTGAGGGCGAGGCACGCCTGGGTGCCGGCATAGTCGAATTCGGCGGCCTGGCCGATCACGATCGGACCGGAACCGATGACCATCACTTTCTTCAGATCGTTTCTCCTAGGCATTGTGAGAGCCCTCCATCATTTGAATGAACTTATCGAAAAGACTGACGTTGTCCTGCGGACCGGGGGCGGACTCCAGGTGGAACTGGATGCCGAAGACCTTGTCCTCGCGGTTCTCGAATCCCAGCACATAACCCTCGGGGACGAGGACGTGGGTGGGGGAGAGCGCCGTTCCTTCCACGGAATCGAACCGGTAGGTCTGGTTGAGGACGGCGATGTTGATGCGGCCGGTCGAGAGGTCGCGCACCGGGTAGTCGCCGTGCTTGCCGCAGCCCATCGGGGTGAGCTGGGCGCCGTATTCCAGGCCGATGGCTTCCATGCCGAGGCCGATGCCGAAGACCGGGATCCGGCCCTTGAGCTCGGCGAACAGGGCGCGCACTTCCGGGGCCTCCAGGGCCGAGACGGGGCCGTTGGAGAGGAGGACGCCGTCCGGGTTGAAGGCGAGGATGTCCTTGGCGGAGGTGGTGTACGGAACGATGGTCACGTTGCAGCCGCGTTCCTTGAGGCGGGCGAGGATGCTGAGCTTGATGCCGCAGTCCACGGCCACCACGTGGAAGCGGTGGTTGGAGGTGCGGGTGACCCAGCGCTTGCGGCAGCCCACGCGGCGCAGGAGGTCCGTCGGACGCGGGGTGGCGGCGATCAGGGCAAGCGCCTCATCCTTGGGCATTTCCGCCTCGACGATGGCGGCCATGGGCCGGCCGGTCTCGCGGATGATCTTGGTGAGCATCCGGGTGTCCACGCCGCTCAGGCAGGGGATACCGTTCTCTTCCAGCTCCTCTTCCAGGGTCTTCGTGTAGCGGAAGTTGCTGGGGGTGTCGCAGCATTCGCGCACCACCAGGCCGCCGATGTCCGTCCCGTGGGACTCGAAGTCCTCGTCGGTGATGCCGTAGTTCCCGATGAGGGGATAGGTCATCACGACGATCTGCCCGGCGTAGGACGGATCGGAGATGATCTCCTGGTAGCCGACGACCGAGGTGTTGAACACAATCTCGCAGACTTTGCGGCAGTCCGCCCCGAAGCCTGTTCCGTAGAATTCCTGCCCGGTTTCAAGAACCAGCTTTTTTTCAGGTCGTTTCATGTTATCGTTCGTAAACTGTTTTTCCTTGGTATACAGTCCTGCACACGCGCCCGTACACCTCCCAGCCTTCGAAGGGCGTCGCCTTGCCCATCGAGGCGAAATCGGCGCTGCGGATCGTGAAGGGCGTGTCCAGGTCCACTTCCACCCAGTCCTGCGGGGCTTCCGGAAGCCGGAAGATGCGGCGGGGGGCGGCGGAAAGGGCTTCCACGAGGCGGTCCAGGCCGATGATCCCGGTTTTCACCAGGCGGGTGTAGAGCACCGGGAAGGCGGTCTCCAGGCCGACGATGCCCATTGCGCTGCCCTGCAGCCCGCGGCTCTTTTCCTCGGCCGAATGCGGGGCGTGATCGGTGGCGATGACGTCGATGGTGCCGTCCAAAAGACCCTCCAGGAGGGCTTCCCGGTCGCGTACGCTCCGCAGGGGCGGATTCATCTTGAAGCGTCCGTCCTCCTGCAGGTCATCTTCGGTCAGGGTCAGATAATGGGGGCCGGTCTCGCAGGTCACCTTCACGCCGCTCCGCTTGGCCTGGCGGATGATGTCCACGCTCTCGGCCGTGGAGATATGGCAGACGTGGTAGCGGCAGCCCGTCTCGGCGGCCAGTTCGAGGTCGCGGGCGATCTGGCCCCATTCGCTCTCGGAGCAGATGCCCTTGTGGCCGTGCTCGCGGCAGTACCGGCCTTCGTGGATGTAACCCCCGTGGAGGAGCGAGTTGTCCTCGCAGTGGGCCGCGAGGATCACATCCTCCGCGGCCGCGGCCTGCATGGCCGCGCGCATCATCTCGCGCGACTGCACGCCGCTGCCGTCGTCCGAAAAGGCTACGCAGCAGTTTTTCAGGGCGTGGAAGTCCACCAGTTCCAGGCCTTTCCGGCCTTTGGTGATGGAACAGTAGGGGAGGACGGTGATGATGGCGTCCTTGTCAATGGCGGCCTGCTCGAGGGCCAGGGTCTCCGGGCTGTCGGGCACGGGGGCCAGGTTGGGCATCGCGCAGACGAGCGTATATCCGCCCCGGGCGGCGGCCCGGCTGCCGCTGCGGATGGTTTCCTTCCAGGTTTGACCCGGTTCCCGAAAATGCACGTGCAAGTCGGCAAAGGCGGGGAGCGTGACCATACTTACTAACCTCCAAACAAAAAAAAGACAACCCTTCAAGGCTGTCTAAACAAAAAAACAGGGACCCCATCGGCCCCACCGATGCCGAGCGTCTTGGATATGATGGACATACTCTGCATTCCGGGTTGCAAAGTTAGTGCTTTTCGTTTCAATTCTGCAAATTTTTCGGCGGGAAAATATCAACAATTTTCCTGTTGAAAAAAGTTTTTTAAAAATTGTAAAAAGGATTTGCGCCGTCCGGATATTCGTCTTAACTTTGCACCCTGTTAGTAGAAAAACCCTTCACCACCGTATGAGCAAGGTAGCCATCATTATGGGAAGCGCGAGCGACTGGGACGTCATGTCCCCGGCGTGCTCCACCTTGGAAGAATTCGGAATCCCCTTCGAAAAACGCGTCCTCAGTGCGCACCGCAACCCCGGCCCCCTCGCGGACTATGTCCGGGCCGCCCGGGACAACGGTTTTGACATCATCATCGCCGGTGCCGGCGGTGCCGCGCACCTGCCGGGCGTCATTGCGGCCCTCACAACCCTTCCGGTCATCGGGGTCCCGGTGAAGTCCAAAGCCCTGAACGGACTGGATTCCCTCCTGTCCATCGTCCAGATGCCTTCCGGCATCCCCGTCGCGACGATGGCCATCGACGGGGCGAAGAATGCGGCCCTCTACGCCGTAGCCATCCTTGCCCTGCAGGATACTGCCCTCCGGAAAAAACTGGAGGAATTCCGCCAGAAGCAGAGCGACAAAGTCCTCAGCACGGTTATCTGATACTTCATGCCCACCTCCGCATCCGCGCCGGTGGGCATCTAATTTTTTGGAAATGAAGCCCAGGCGCATTTTTGTAGAAAAAAAGGAACGTTTCCGCGTGGAGGCCGCCGGCCTGCTCGCCGAGTTCAATGAAAACCTGTCCCTACAGCTGGAGTCCCTCCGGCTCATCAATGTGTACGACCTGTTCGGCTTCTCCGACGACCTGTTGGAGAAGAGCCGTTACAGCGTCTTCGGGGAGGTAGTGACCGACACCGTCACCGACGACCTGCCCCTGGCCGGGAAGAAGTACTTTGCCGTGGAGTTCATCCCCGGCCAGTTCGACCAGCGGGCCTCCTCGGCCGTGGACTGCGTCCACCTGATCGACCCCGAAGCCGCCATCGAGATCAAGAGCGCGCGGCTCCTGGTGTTTGACGGAGCCGTTCCGGACGAGACCCTGGCCCGGATCCGGCACTATTTCATCAACCCGGTGGAGTGCCGCGAGAAGGACCTCTCCGTCCTCGCCCTGGGCGAAAAGGCCGATGTGAAGCCGCTGGAGGACCTTTCCGGCTTCACGGACCTGGCCCGGGCCGATTATGCGGCCTTCTGCAAGGGACATGGCCTGGCGATGAACGCCGACGACCTCGGAGAGGTGGTGAACTACTTCCGCACCGAGGGCCGGAACCCTTCCGAAACCGAACTCCGCATCCTGGATACCTACTGGAGCGACCACTGCCGCCATACCACCTTTACCTCCGAACTGGAGGAAATCACGGTGGACGAGTCCTTCATGAAGGCGGAACTGGAGTCCTCCCTGGCCCTGTTCGAGCAGATGCGTGCAGACCTCGGCCGCGGGAACAAGCCCCGCTGCCTGATGGAACTGGCGACCATCGGCGCCCGCTGGCTGCGAAAGCAGGGCAAGCTCGACGACCTGGAGCAGAGCGAGGAGAACAATGCTTGCAGCATCTTCGTGAACGTGGACGTGGACGGTAAGCCCGAGAAGTGGCTCCTCCAGTTCAAGAACGAGACCCATAACCACCCGACCGAAATCGAGCCCTTCGGCGGTGCCGCCACCTGTCTGGGCGGCGCCATCCGCGACCCGCTCTCCGGCCGGGCCTACGTTTACCAGGCGATGCGCGTCACCGGCGCGGGCGACATCACGGCCCGCGTGGCGGACACCATCCCCGGCAAGCTTCCCCAGCGGATGATCAGCCGCAAGGCGGCCGCGGGTTATTCCAGCTACGGCAACCAGATCGGCCTGGCCACTACACACGTGCGCGAGATTTATTCGGAAGGCTATACCGCCAAGCGGATGGAGATCGGCGCGGTCGTGGGTGCGGTGAAGGCTTCCGCCGTCCGACGCGAGAGCCCGGCCCCCGGCGACGTGATCCTGCTCCTGGGCGGACGTACCGGCCGGGACGGCATCGGCGGCGCCACGGGTTCCTCCAAGGAACACACCGAGGCCTCCCTGGAGACCTGCGGCAGCGAGGTGCAGAAAGGTAATGCCCCCGAGGAGCGCCAGCTCCAGCGCCTGTTCCGCCGTCCGGAGGTGACGAAGCTGATCAAGAAGTCGAACGACTTCGGCGCCGGCGGCGTGAGCGTCGCCATCGGCGAACTCGCCGACGGCCTGGACATCTGGCTGGACCGCGTGCCCGCCAAATATGCCGGCCTGAACGCTACGGAACTGGCCATCAGCGAGTCCCAGGAGCGTATGGCGGTGGTCGTGGAAGCGGCTGACAAAGAGAAATTTATGGCGCTTTGCGCCGTTGACAATATCGAAGTGACCCATGTCGCAGACGTGACCGGAACCGGACGGATGCGGATGTTCTTCCACGGGGAGAAGGTGTGCGACCTCTCCCGGGCGTTCATCGACAGTGCCGGTGCGAAGCATTTCGCGAAGGCGGCGATCCTCCCCGTCGAAGACCGGAATCCGTTCCTCCGCACTCCGGAAGGGGAGACTCTTTCCGACCGGATGCACACGGTGATGGGCTCTGCGAACGTGGCCTCCCAGAAGGGCCTCGTGGAGATGTTCGACTCCACCGTGGGCCGTTCCACGGTCCTGATGCCTTACGGCGGCGCACGGCAGACCACCGAGACCCAGGTCTCCGTCCAGAAACTCCCCGTGGGTGACGCCCATACCGATACAGCCAGCATCATGGCCTTCGGCTACAACCCCGACATCGCCCTCTGGAGCCCCTATCACAGCGCGGCTTACGCCGTGGTCGAGGCCTGCACGAAGGCGGCTTGCGCCGGGGCCGACTACAGCCGGATGCGCTTCTCCTACCAGGAATATTTCGAGCGGATGACCTCCGATCCCCATACCTGGGGCAAACCCCTGAGCGCCCTCCTCGGCACCCTGAAGATGCAGCAGGAACTGGGCCTGGCCTCCATCGGCGGCAAGGACTCCATGAGCGGCACCTTCGAGCACATCCACGTGCCTCCGACCCTCGTGGCATTCGGTATCACCACCGTTGATGCCCGCCGGGTCATCTCGCCGGAATTCAAGGCAGCCGGGAACCGGATCTACCTGCTCCGGCACACCCCGCTTGCGAACTATATGCCCGATACGGACCAACTGAAGGCCAACTGGAGCTGGCTGCACGGACAGATCGGAGCCGGAAACGTCGTTTCCGCCTGGTCCCTGTCCTATGGCGGTGTCGCCGAGGCCCTCGTGAAGATGGCGATGGGCAACGCCCTCGGCGTGGACGTGACCGTTCCGGAGGAGGACCTGTTCTCCCTGGGTTACGGCTCCGTCGTCTTGGAATCCACGACTGAACTGGACTATCCGGCGGCCGTCCTGCTGGGTACGGTAACCGCGTCCGGCATCCGTGTCAACGGGACGCTGATGGCGCTCGAAACGCTGGAACAGGCGTACGAGGGACGGTATTTCAAGATCTATCCGCCGCGGGTGGAGATTCCCGGTCAAGCCGAGAATGACGACGTTACCGTCATGGCCGACTGCGATCGGCCATCTGCCTGCAGCGATCAGCCGTCCGGGGAGTATCCGGGCGAGCCGGTGGAGAAGCCGGTCGTGTGCCTGCCGGTGTTCCCGGGCTCGAACTGCGACTATGACACGGCCAAGGCTTTCCGCGAGGCGGGGGCCGAGGTGCGGCCGTTCGTGTTCCGGAACCTGACCCCGGCGGACGTCCTCCGCTCCATTGACGAACTCTCCGACCTGATCGGCCGGAGCCATATCCTGGCCTTCTGCGGCGGCTTCTCTTCCGGTGACGAACCGGACGGCAGCGGTAAGTTCATCGCCGATGTCATCAACAATGCGAAGGTGGGCGCGGCCATCACCGCCCTGCTCGGCCGCGGAGGCCTCATCCTGGGCATCTGCAACGGCTTCCAGGCCCTGGTGAAGAGCGGCCTGCTCCCGTACGGGAAGCTGGGCTGCGTGAACCCGGGTTCCCCGACCCTGTTCCGCAACGACATCAACCGGCACGTGTCCCTGATGGCCACGACCGAGGTCGCTTCCGTCCACTCGCCCTGGCTTTCCGGCTTCCGGATGGGCGAGCGCCACAGCATCGCCTTCAGCCACGGCGAAGGCAAGTTCGTGGTGGAACCGGAGCTTGCCCGCGAGCTGTTTGCCCGCGGCCAGGTGGCCTTCCGCTATGTGGACAACCCCAATGGTTCTTCCTATGGCATCGAGGGCATCGTGAGCCCGGACGGCCACATCCTGGGCAAGATGGGCCACAGCGAGCGCTATGAGGAAAACCTCTTCCGGAACATTGCCGGCAACTGCCGGCAGCCCATTTTCGAAAACGCAGTCAATTATTTCAAGAAAAACCGATAAATGGTCAAAGAAGGACTCATCTACAACGGAAACGAGAAGCAGGTCTTCTCCACCGATGACCCCTACCGGGTGATTTTCCGCTACAAGGACGTCACGACCGCTTTCCACGGCGTGAAACGCGCCCGCTTTGCGGGCAAGGGCGTCCTGACAAGCCAGATCTCCGCCCTCCTGCTGGGTTACCTGAACGCCAACGGCGTGGAAACACACTTCATCGAGATGTTCGCGGAGCGGGAGCAGCTGTGCCGCAAGATCGAGATCATCCCCCTGGAGGTGGTGTTCCACAACCGGATCGCCGGTTCGCTGGCCACCCGGCTGGGCGTGGAGGACGGTTTCAAGCCTGCCAATCCCATCCTGGACCTTTGCTATAACAACGACGAACTGGGCGACCCGCTCATCAACCGCGACCAGGCCGTGGCCCTGTCCCTGGCCACGTTCCCGGAACTGGACCAGATGTACGACATCGTCCGCCGTTCCGGAAAGCTTCTGACGGACCTCCTGCACCAGGCCGGCATCGAACTGGTGGACGCCAAGTTCGAGTTCGGCCGGGCGGCCGATACGGGTGCCATCATCATCTCCGACGAGCTGAGTCCGGATACCTGCCGGATGTGGGATGAGGAGACGGGCGAGCGCCTGGACAAGGACCGCTTCCGCCTGGACCTCGGCGACGTGACCGCCGCCTATGCCGTCGTGTTGGACAAACTGAAAAAAGTGATCTGAGATGGGTGTCCTGGCAGTTTACGGCGTCCCCGACGCTTCTACCGTACTCTATTACGGCCTTCATAACCTCCAGCACCGTGGACAGGAAGGCGGCGGTATCGCGACCTTCGACGAGAACGGTGAATCCTACCGTTACCGCGGCCTCGGCCTCCTGAACGAGATCTTCAACAACGGCCAGATCGGCAAACTGAAAGGGAACCTGGGCATCGGCTGCGTCAAGTATGCCAATGCCTCCCGCAGCGGCCTGGACAATGTGGCCCCGCTCTTCTTCCGGCACCATTCCGGCAACTTCGCCGTGGCCAGCGACGGGAATCTCGTGAATTCCCGCCAGCTCGCCGACTACCTGGAGAAGCGCGGCACCATCTTCCAGAGCGATACCGACGCCGAGATTCTTGCGCACCTCATCAAGAAGAGCGCCAGCGAGGACCGTATCGTGAACATCGTCAAGGCCCTGAATATGATGGAAGGCGGCTTCGCCTTCGTGGTGATGACCAAGAACCGCATCTATGCCTGCCGGGACAAGTACGGCATCAAGCCGCTGTGCCTGGGCAAGCTCGGCAACGGGTACGTGGTGAGCAGCGAGTCCTGCGCCTTCGAGATCATGGGCGCGGAATTCATCCGCGACATCCGTCCCGGCGAGATCATCTCCCTGGACCACCACGGCGTCCGCAGCACGATCTTCTCCAAGTACTGCCGTCACCGGATGTGTGCGATGGAGTATATCTACTTCGCCCGCCCTGACAGCGATATTGACGGCTGCAATGTCCATGCATACCGCAAGGAAGCCGGCAGGCGCCTGTACCGGGAGTGCCCGGTGGAGGCCGATATGGTCGTGGGCGTGCCCGAGTCCAGCCTCAGCGCGGCGATGGGTTATGCCGAAGAGAGCGGCATTCCTTACGAAATGGGCCTTGTCAAGCACAAATATGTGGGCCGCACCTTCATCGAACCGGTCCAGTCGATGCGTGAACTGGGCGTGAAGATGAAACTTTCCCCGGTGCGGAGCATCGTCAAGGGCAAGCGGATTGTCCTGGTGGACGACTCCATCGTCCGCGGCACGACCTCCCTCAAGATCGTCAAGCTCCTGCGGGATGCCGGGGCGACGGAGGTCCACGTGCGCATCGCCAGCCCGATGATGCGGTTTACCTGCCACTACGGAGTGGACACTTCCACCCCGGAAGAACTCCTGTGCTCGCACCGCACGCTGGATGAGGCGCGGCAGGCCATCGGGGCCGATTCCCTGGGCTACCTGAGCCCGGAATCCACCCGCGACTCCTGCTTCGGCTGCGCCGACCCGTGCCAGGCTTGCTTCACGGGCGAATACCCGACCCTTTTGTACGACAAAGAAATCAACGATTAAGATATGGCCAAAACCTACGAAAATGCGGGCGTGAACCTCGAAGCGGGGTACGAAGTGGTCCGCCGGATCAAACAGCATGTCGCCTCCACGGCCCGGACCGGGTCGATGGGCAATATCGGCTCCTTCGGCGGGATGTTCGACCTCTCCGCCCTGGGCGTGAAGGAACCCGTCCTCGTGAGCGGAACCGACGGCGTGGGCACCAAGCTCAAGATCGCCTTCGCGATAGACAAGCACGACACCATCGGCATCGACGCCGTGGCGATGTGCGTGAACGACGTGCTGGCGCAGGGCGCCGAGCCGCTCATTTTCCTGGACTATGTGGCACTGGGCCACAATGTTCCGGCCAAGGTGGAAGCCATCGTCGCCGGCGTGGCCGAGGGCTGCCGGCAGGCGGGCTGCGCCCTGGTGGGCGGTGAAACGGCCGAGATGCCGGGCATGTATGAGGGTGATGAATACGACATCGCCGGCTATACCACCGGTGTCGTGGAGAAATCGAAACTCATCGACGGCTCCAAGGTGAAGGTGGGCGACGTCCTGGTGGGCGTAGCCTCCAGCGGTGTGCATTCCAACGGCTTCAGCCTGGTGCGGAAGATCGTGGCCGATGCGGGGCTGTCCTATGGGGACGCCATCCCCGAATTCGGCGGCCGCAAGCTCGGCGAGGTGCTTCTCACCCCGACGAAGATCTATGTGAAGCAGATGCTGCAGGTGATCCGCAATTGCGATGTCCACGGAATCTGCCACATCACCGGCGGCGGCTTCGACGAGAACATCCCCCGTGTCCTCCAGGAGGGCCAGGGCCTGGAGATCCAGGAAGGTACCTGGGAGATTCTCCCGGTGTTCAAGATGCTGGAGAAGTGGGGCGGCGTGCCGCACCGCGAGATGTTCAACATCTTCAACATGGGCATCGGCATGATCGCCGTCCTGGACGCCTCCGAGGCTCCGAAGGCCATTGAGATCCTCGAATCCTGCGGGGAAAAGGCCGCCGTCATCGGCAAGGTGACGGACGTCCCCGGGGTCAATATCATCCTGCAATGAGGAAGCAGTTAGCCGTCTTCGCCAGCGGAACCGGCACGAACTTCGAGGCCATCGCCCGCGCCTGCGCCGAGGGGGTCATCGAGGCCGATGTCGCCGTCATGGTGTGCGACAAGCCCGGTGCCGCCGTCATCGAAAAGGCCGCCCGGTACGGGGTCGATACCTTCGTCTTCGCGCCGAAGTCTTATGCCTCCAAGGCGGACTTCGAGGCGGAGATCGTGCAGGTCCTTGATGCCAAAAAGGTGGACCTGGTGTGCCTGGCGGGCTATATGCGGATCATCGGGGATACCCTCCTGAAGGCGTATGAGGGCCGGATCATCAACATCCATCCGTCCCTGCTGCCGGCTTTCAAGGGCGCCCATGCCGTGGAGGCCGCCGTCGCGTACGGGGTCAAGGTGTACGGCATCACCATCCACTGGGTCAATGCCGACCTGGACGGGGGGCAGATCATCGCCCAGCGGGCCTTCCCCTATGAGGGCTCCGATCCGGAAGAAGTTCACCGGATCGGTCAGAAAATCGAACATGAACTCTATGTTGAAACCATAAACAAACTGTTATGCGCGCGTTAGTTAGTGTTAGTGACAAGACGGGGCTCGTGCCCTTCGTCAAAGGCCTCGTGGACCTTGGTTGGGAAATCATCGCCACGGGCGGAACCCAGAAACTGCTGGAAAGCCAGGGCGTCAAGACCATCGGCATCAGCGAGGTAACCGGTTTTCCGGAGATCCTGGACGGCCGGGTGAAGACCCTGCATCCGAAAGTGCACGGCGGCATCCTGGCCCGCCGCGACGTCCCTGCCCACATGGACACCCTGCAGGAGAACGCCATCGAGACCATCGACCTGGTGTGCGTGAACCTGTATCCGTTCAAGCAGACCATTGCGAAGGAGGGCGTGACCCTCGCAGACGCCATCGAGAACATCGACATCGGCGGCCCTTCCATGGTGCGCAGCGCCGCCAAGAACTGGCGCGACGTGACGATCGTCTGCAATCCGGCCGATTATGACACCGTGCTCGCCGAACTCCGTGAGAAGGGTACGACCACTCCGGAGACCCGCCTGCAGCTCTCTGCCAAGGCTTATACCCACACCGCCGAATACGACGCCTGCATCGCGACCTATATGCGGGCGCAGGCCGGCCTTCCCGAGAAGCTTTTCCTCGAGTTCGACATCAAGCAGCCCCTCCGCTACGGCGAGAACCCGCACCAGAGCGCGAACTTCTACGCCGCCCTGGAGCCGGCCCCGTTCTCCCTGGCCTTTGCCAAGCAGATCCAGGGCAAGGAGCTGTCCTACAATAATATCCAGGATGCCAATGCAGCCCTGAACGTCCTGCGCGACTTCGACGAGCCGTTCTGCGTGGCCCTCAAGCATATGAACCCTTGCGGCGCGGCCGTGGGCAAGACCATCGAAGAGGCCTGGCAGGCGGCCTATGAGGCCGACAAGGTGAGCATCTACGGCGGTATCGTGGGCGTGAACCGCGAACTCACCGCCGAGGTCGCCCTCGGGATGAAGCCCATCTTCCTGGAAATCGTCATCGCCCCGTCCTTCACCCCGGAGGCCCTGGAGATCCTCTCCGCCAAGAAGAACCTCCGCGTGATGCAGGTCGATATGACCCGCACCGCCGCCCCCGTCCCGCAGTACGTGAGCGTGAACGGCGGCCTGCTCGTCCAGCAGCTGGATACCCAGGTGGAGGAGGTGACGCCCGAGATGTGCGTGACGAAGGTGAAGCCCACCGACGCCCAGATGGCCGACCTGAACTTCGGCTGGAAGATCGTCAAGCACGTGAAATCCAACGCGATCTGCGTGGTCCGCGACGGCCACACCATCGGCGTGGGCGCCGGCCAGACGAACCGCGTCGGTTCCGCCGAGATCGCTCTCGAAGAGGCGAAGGCCGCCGGTTTCACCGAGGGCCTCATCCTCTCCTCCGACGGTTTCCTCCCGTTCGACGACACCGTGGCCCTCGCCGCGAAGTACGGCGTGACCGCCATCGTCCAGCCCGGCGGCTCCATCCGCGACACGGATGCCATCGCCAAGGCCGATGAGCTGGGCATCACGATGCTGTTCACGGGCGTAAGGCATTTCAAACATTAGAGATTCCTTCGCCCCTACGGGGCTCGGAATGACAGGGGAACTGTCATTCTGAGGAGGTTGAAGACCGACGAAAGAATCCACATTAGATTGATTGTATATGAAGGTATTAGTCATTGGCGGCGGCGGCCGCGAGCACGCAATCGTGGATGCGCTGGCCCGTTCCCCGCAAGTTACGAAGATCTGGTGTGCCCCCGGGAACGCCGGTATCGGCCAGCAGGCGGAGAATGTGCCGCTGAAGGACACGGACGTGGAAGGACTGAAGGCGTTTGCGCTTTCGGAGGGGGTTGATTTGACGGTGGTCGGCCCGGAGGCCGCGCTGGCGGTGGGCATCGTGGATGCTTTCCGCGCCGCCGGTCTCAAGATCTTCGGCCACACGAAGGCGGCAACCGCCATCGAGAGCTCCAAGGAGTTCGCGAAGCGGCTGATGGACAAATACGACATCCCCACGGCCTCCTATCAGGCATTTTCCGATTACGACGAGGCATTGGCCTATGTGGCGGCCCGTCCGTTCCCGGCTGTCCTGAAGTACGATGGCCTGGCCGCCGGCAAGGGGGTCGTGATCGCCCAGGACCTGGAAGAAGCGAAGAAAGCCCTCGCCGACATGTTGCTGGACCATACCTTCGGAGCCGGCCGCGTGGTGGTGGAGGATTTCCTCACCGGACCGGAATTCTCCTTCCTGTGCTTCGTGGACGGGGAGCGCGTCTATCCGATGCCGCTCTCCCAGGACCACAAGCGCGCCTTTGACGGTGACAAGGGACCGAATACCGGTGGTATGGGCGCCTACACGGGCCTTCCGTTCATCACGGAGGAGGACCGTGCGTATGCGTACAAGGAGATTCTGTGCAAGGCTGCCGCGGCGATGGTCGCGGAAGGCTGTCCGCTCTCCGGCGTCCTGTACGGCGGCTTGATGAAGACCCCGCAGGGCATCAAAGTCATTGAGTTCAACGCCCGTTTCGGCGACCCCGAGACCGAGGTGGTCCTCCCGCTCCTGGAAAGCGATATCTTCGATATCTTCGAGGCCGTCGCCACCGGCCGGGAGATTGCCGAACCCGTCTGGCGCACCGGTTACTCCCTGGGCGTCGTGCTCGCCTCCAAAGGCTATCCCGGCAGCTACCAGAAGGGCTTCGCCATCAAGGGTCTGGATCAGGTCGATGCCCATGTGATCCACATGGGAACGGCCTTCAAGGACGGTCAGTTCCTGACCGCCGGCGGCCGCGTCCTCATGGTCGTCGCCGAAGGCCCCTCCATCGCCCAGGCCCGGGAGAAGGTTTATGAAGAGATTCGCAAGATTGATTGTGATCAATTGTTTTATCGGACTGATATAGCGCACATTGCATTGGAATAAGATCTCTCCACTCGCTTCGCTCGGTTGAGATGACAATGAAACCTGTTATTGTCATTTCGAGCGAAGCCCGAAAGGGCGGAGTCGAGAAATCTAAAAAGCATCATTATGGGAAGTATTATTGACGGAAAAGCCCTGAGCCTCGTGGTGAAAGACGAGGTGAAGGCCCAGGTGCCTCAGCTGGAGGCGGAATATGGCCGGAAGCCCTGCCTGGTCGTGATCATCGTGGGGGAGAACCCCGCCAGCCAGGTGTATGTCCGCAACAAGGTGAAGGCGGCCGCCTACACCGGTATGGACTCCAAACTGGTGGAACTGCCCGCCGACATCACGGAAGAGGCTTTGCTGAAGCAGATTACGGATCTGAACAACGATCCTCTGGTGGACGGTATCCTGGTGCAGCTGCCGCTCCCGAAGCACATTGACGAGGAAAAGGTCATCGACACCATCGCCCGTGAGAAGGACGTGGACGGTTTCCATCCCGGGAATGTCGCCGGGCTGTGGCTGGGCAAGGACTGCATCGTCCCTTGCACCCCGGCCGGCATCATGCGCCTGATTGACAGCGTGGGCGTGGACCTCAAGGGCAAGAACGCCGTGGTCGTGGGCCGCAGCAACATCGTGGGCAAGCCCGTGGCGAAGCTCCTGCTGGACCGCCACGCGACGGTGACCATTGCCCATTCCCGCACCGCCGACCTCGGCGCCGTCTGCCGCACGGCCGACGTCCTGGTCGTCGCCGTGGGCCGCGCCGGCCTCGTCACCGGCGACATGGTCAAACCCGGTGCCGTCATCATCGACGTGGGCATGAACCGCAATGCCGAAGGCAAGCTCTGCGGCGACGTCGACTTCGCCTCCTGCGAGCCCGTCGCCTCCTGGATCACCCCCGTCCCCGGCGGCGTCGGTCCCATGACCATCGCCATGCTGATGAAGAACACGATCGCCTGCTTCCTCTCCCGGGAGAAGAAATAGGGTACTGACCGGATAATAGTCGTCTCGTCCTCAAATACGACGCTATTTGGGGACGAGATGATTGTATTGTTTGCTTGTAAGAACAACGGCCTCCCTGTAGAAGCACCTTCCCTCGGTTGTATGAATCTTTTTCTTAAATCAAACAGGCACCTATTAAGGGTAGATGCCTGCTGAATCTTTTGCTAACAATCCGTCATACCCTTGAAGAGCAACTAATGACGGAAAGACAGAAGGCATTCTCATTCAGCGCCTCCCAAATTTCCACGCCCTTGCGGTTTGGGTGACCTCCCGGAACTCGGCGTTCCAGATCCGGTGGACATCGGTTACGACATCCCACTCTTGACGCAACTTGTGCCACTGGACACTTCCCTTGATGGCGGGGTGTTCTTCGGCCAAGTCGCGGCATCGGTTGTACATGGCAAGGAAACGATGTTCCAGGGGAGTGTGCAGGAGGAAGCCGACTTCGGCATCATTCCAGCGGTCGTCGGAGCAGTTGGTAATCAGCAAGGCCGCATCTGCGAATTGGAGGAAAGCGTCCTCCCAGTAGCCGACCCGCATAAAGAAGCGGGCGAGTGCTTCGTGTGCCCTGCTGCGCCGAATCAGTTGTTCCGTCTCTGCGTCTTCGCCGTGTGCCCGAGGCTCATCCTCCAAGTCTTGGATTCTCTGCACATAGGGCTTGGCCAGTTCGGCGACGAGCGAGGGGACCATTTTGACCTGCCCCTTTTCGGTCCAGGCCATGAGTTGATAAGTTTTAGCCATAACAATTACAGTGATTCATTCAACAATTAGAGTATCAGCGCCTGTACGTCCGACACTCTCTCAATGGTGGCGATATAGTCCCTCACCACTTGGTCACCGTCCTTTTCCACCACGTGGATTTCCGAGGCTTTATTCAGCGCTTCGATGGTTTCCTTCGACATATTTCTGATGACGATGCCTGTGAAAAGGCTAAGCATCAGGAGCGCGGTAGGGGAGCCGTCGAAGCAGAAAAAAGCGCAGTCGGGCTTGCGGGAACAGCGGCCGATGAGGAGCATGAGTTCGCCCTCTTTGTTTTGTAAGATACTGTACATACTCACACGTATTTCAAAGAACAACTTACCCGGCCACCCGGCCTCCCGTCAGGACACAATACGCCCTGGTAGGGTGGACCTTCGTCCGGGTTGTGAAATACGTGTATGGCTTTATGGTATGATCAAGTGAGCATAAGAAATTCTTCGGGTTGCAAAGTTACACCTTAAAGACGGAATTGCAAGCCAATTCTATCACGCAAGATGAAAATAATGACAGATTTCTCCCATGACCCCGTCTTTAGTGCGTATGAACAGAACAATCTCCCATATCGCCGCCGCGGGGGGCTCCGGAAAACGGCCCTCCTCGCGGCGGCCGTCACCAACTGTTTTTTGCATCATTACCTCTTAAATCAAACAGGCAACTATTAAGGGTAGATGCCTGCTGAATCTTTTGCTAACAATCATTGTATCCAATGACTGTTGCAAAGGTACAAATACTTTTCAGTCCGGCAATAGTCGTGAACTGAAAAGAATAAATATGGCGGAGGCCTATCGGTTTTTCTTCATCAGTGTCGAAGTGATGTACATAATTGGGGCGGCTATCAAACTGTGCGGCCTTGGATATAAGATTGAAAAGGTTAATCTGACTTGAATCTCCGGCCCGATACTTGCTTTGGCCACCTGAAAAGGAGGACCAAATCATGAAACGACTGATTCTTGTTTTATCTCTGCTCCTCTCCGTTTTCATCGCGTCGGGGCAGCACCATCATGCTCACAACAGGCATTCGGACCGTCAGGAATATCGTATCCGGGATCATCACCGGCACAGAGGATTTGAGGACAGGCGGGTGGATGTCCTATGCGTCCGGGACCATCAGGAACTCTGGAACGGCTGCCATGTCAAAGTGAACCACTTCGGCGTTTCCGTCCTGGACCGCAGGAACCACAAAATCGTGAAAGGGGAGGAAGTAATCCTCCTCGCAAGCGGTGACTACAAGGTGTATAACGGTGGATTCTGGCGGGTGTATACCGAGCACGGCGACCGCCTCCAAAACGTCTGGGGAGATTCCGTCGATCTTATGCACAACGGCCTGTTCCGCTGCGTTCGCGCCGGGAATGTCCATTACTACGACCTGAACGGCCACGAGCACCGGGATCACCACCGGTTCTGACCGGTTACTTACACTAATGCCTGATCCCGGCTGGTTTTTCCGGAGGAGTGTACAGATAATCGTACTTGGATGGGTTTCTCCGGTCCTTACCGAATTGTAAGCCCCAACGGAAAGAAGGGGAAGATTGTGTTTTGATTTCGCATTGTGCGTGAAAAAAGGTATCTTTGTGAATAACCAAACACTAAAACAAGTAACCAATGTGTAGGCAATCCAAATCTCAGCCGAATGAGGAACTCTTTACTCCTGAGGCACTGAGGAAGGAGTATTTCAAGGATGCATCTTCCAGACAGTATGACTTCAAGACTTTTTATATCCGTGCCTGCGAAGAACTGACTCTTCAGCAGGAGAAGAGGGATAGAACCATCTCCATTTACGTTGCGGTCATTGCTTTTTTAGTTCCGTTTTTGTTCAAGCGGGATACGGGTGACTTCCAGCTGGGACCGGTATTCATTGGCTGGGTGCTGGTAATTGCCGGCTTCATCGGGGTGTTCTTTTCGCAATCGGTCATCCGGTATCGCGTGTACAAGGAAGTGTACTGGATTACGTGCCGGGTTATTTCACAATTGCAAAGTATTTGTCCGGAGCACATTAAAAAAGATGTCATCCAGCAACTGTATATTCACGGCCTGAATAAGAAATGGTCAAAGTTTATCACGAACGATGACTCAAACAAAAAGCGGCGCATACGCTATGGCTCTTTCCTATGGGAACAGCTCAATAGCGCCGAGTACTATATGTTTGCAACGATAGCTCTTGTCTCGTCCTTGCTCCTCGGCTTCGGCTTTTCATTCCTGATCCAGGCATGTGTCTGGTGGTTTTGCGCGCTGGGTGTGCTTGTTTTCGTATGGCTGTCGTTCAACTATTTCCGAAGCATTATCTCGGTTTTCCGTTACCTCGCCGATCACAGTAAAAAATCGTTCAATAAATCCTTCGGTAAAGCATGGTTCCTACACATCTATACGGATGATCTCGTTTCCTCCGAGGAGGGCCTGCCCATGGAGAGTTGAGTCCTGAGATCGGTTTTCATTTCGCATTTTGCGTTTCGCATTTTGCGAAATGATAAACACTTTATATTTCAGAGCCGTCTGAATTGGTGATGATGTTCCTTTGGGTCGTTGCTGCGACAGTTTTGTAGTGCAGCGATTCTGACAACTTTAAAACTTGATACACAAGGGTCATTTCTCCCTGTATCATTATCACAGTGTTATCCCGGTTCGGATAGTTATGCGTGATGAAATCATCAGGGAGTATCCCGTGTTCGCCTACATCAAGAGAAAGTAAGATGCGCTGTTTTATTGTAATCTATGCAAATCAAGAATCCTGAACCGATCCTGAATCCCTGGCTGGCCGATAAGGTATCTGACCTTCGGCGAAGGCATACGGATGACTGGCTGCGAAAGCGGTACTATGACTCTCTCGAACAGGCGGGGAAGGGTGCATCCTGGAAAAAGACTTGGAAGGGTTTTATCGAGCATCTCGCCCTGGAGGAGGCGATGAGTCGGGGCGCTTTTCTCCGGACGCGCCTGCACGAGATGGATCTCCCCGAAGAGACGAAGCGGGGGCTGTATCGGATTGGAGTAGACTGCATCGCCGATCTTCTTCAGGTGACGGAAGAGGAACTGATGGCGGCGGAAAGGGAGAAAGGGTATGACGCCAAAACCGTCAAGGATTACCTCGCAAGGCACCGTCACCATCTCCGTTCCTATGCCCGGCGGACCTCGAAAGTCTCCCTGAACCGGCCGTCGTGGATGATTCCGCTTCCCGGAGCTCCGATCGCTTTCAGTATTGAGCGCCCCTCCCTGGAGCCGGAGTGGTTCAGCGTTTACTACCGGCGGTCCGGGCATTTTGATGGAGAGAAGGATGCCGGAGCCGTCTTTGCCGCGGCACCGCCGCCCATCCTTCAGGAGGGCCGCCAGCCCAATGACTATCAGGAGTTTTTTCAGATTGCCCGTCGATTGTTTGACAGTTACGAGCAGTGTTGCTCCTTCTCCGGGATTGAACCCCTCATCCCGCGTCCTGCCATCCCGCAGGAGGATGTCCGCCTGATCTATCGGGAAGGGGTCCGGGCGGTGGTGGACATCTTGTCGAGGACCCCGCTCCTGAAGCATGGTGCAACGGCTGGGGAGTACTTTTGCGCTTCCGATGAGAGAAAACTGAATATCGCCGAGGTCAACTCCAAGCCGGAATGCTTTCAGGAGCTGCTCCTGTATCATGTCGAATTGAAACTCGACATCGAGAATATCGTCATTTATCTGGAAGAATGCATCCGGGAAATGAATCAACAACTGAATAACGAATCACTTAATAACGCTTATATGTCGCTTTTCAATAAGAAAGACTCCCGCCATGGCGGGGAGGATGATGAATTCGAGCGCCTGCTGGCTTCGTTTATGGCCGAGGATCACGGGGAAGACTGGATGATTCCGGGGATCGATCAGTCGGATGATGACGACCCGGATGAGGAAAAGGAATCGAAGACAGAGAGTGTCGTCTGCGGCGGCGGATACCGCATTTGCTGCGATGTGGACGATAACCCGGCAGAAATCCCCGTCGAAGGTCTGATCCTGTGTTTCCGGCCCGAGGAAGGGCAATATCTTCATGTGGACATAGAACTGCCGGATGTCAACGAGGAATGTGACCTGCTGGTGTCCATCTCCACCCAAAAGAGCGCCCCGGTGTTTAAAGCCCGGTTCGACAGGAAGAGCATTCCGCTGTTCCGGGATGGCAACCGTCTTCATGTGGCGCCCATCGACGTGCTTCAGCTCTTTGATCCGGATTACCGGTTGTCGGAGTCGGATACGGACGAGGTGCAGATTTCCCTCTCCCGGAACGCACAGGTGTTGGGCCGGGCCCGGATTGAGATCCAGGGTCCCTGGCCGGAAGTCGTCCCGGCGCCGGTGGACAGGCTGACCGGAATCGTGGAGGATTTGTCCCGGCAGCAGGGCTGGGACAACTTCAAGGCGCGCATGGGATCCATGCTCACCCGTAGTCAAGTGGGGAACCTGCGCGACCGCGCCGGCTTTGACAGGAACCTTCCTCGCCTGCATACGGCGATTGTCGGTAATCCCGGTACCGGCAAGACCTCGGCAGTCGAACATATGGTTCGCCTCTATACGGAGCTGGGCTTGCTGAAAACGGATTCTATCCGGACCACCCGTGTTTCTTCGCTGGCTACTTCCGGTATCAATACCGAAAACGAGGCCGTCCTGGATGCGGTGGAGTCCATCCAGGGAGGGACGCTGGTCATCGACGGGGCCCATGAACTCTACAAGACCGACAACAGGGGGAATTATGATACGGAAAGCCGCATTGTCCGCGCCCTGGTCGATTGCTTGAACAACCGGGAAAAATACAGGTGCTGGATGCTGGTTCTCGTGGGTGAACCGGAAGGGATGGAATCCCTGCTCAGCCGCTATCCGGAGCTGAAGAAATGCCTTTCGGAACCCATTTACATGGAGGATTTCAAGCCGGCGCAGCTTTTCAGGATGTTCGACATGTGCTGCACCGACCGCAAGATCAAGCTTTCGGACGATGCCCGGAGAAAACTGGAGATGTATGTGCTGCATAAGTATAACCGCCGGGGACCGAGTTTCGGCAATGCCTGGCTGGTCCAGAACCTGTTTGACGATGACATCATTCCGGCGATGTTCAACCGACTTCGGGGGATCGACTCCCCGACGAAGGAACAACTGGAGATGGTGCTTCCGGAAGACATTCCGTCCGTGGGCGAGCAGAAAGAAGACGCGCAGGCCGATCTGGACGAACTCATCGGGCTCGGCACGATCAAGACCAAGGTCCGGGACTATCTCCATGCCATCCGGCTGGCCCGCCGCCGGATGGAGATGGGCCTGCCCACCAACATGCCGCGTCTGCATATGGCATTCCTGGGCAATCCGGGAACCGGAAAGACCACCGTGGCCGAGATCATCGGCCGGGTCTTCGCTTCCTGGGGGATCTTGTCCGGCGGCCGCGTGATCCGGACCGAAAAGAGTCAGATGGTGGGGCAATGGATCGGTGAGACCGAGTTCAAAATGACGAACCTGCTCGCTCGTGCCCGTGGCAACATCCTGTTCATCGACGAGGCCTACCAGCTGGAGGAGGGAGGGGAGCGGGACCACGGCCGCATCGTGATGAACTCCCTCCTGACGGAACTGGGCAAGGAAAACCTGGATATGGTTGTGATTCTGGCCGGCTATACCGCTCCTATGAAAAGGCTTCTGGAAAGCAATGAGGGCATCGAGAGCCGTTTTCCGAATGTGTTTAATTTCGAGGACTATACGACCGATGAACTGCTGGAAATCGGAAAACTGATGATCCGGAAACAGGGATTCACCCTCACGGAGGGGGCCCAGGAGAACATGCGCGTTATCATCCAGGAAGAGTCAGACAAGCCGTCGCCGCGCTTCGGCAACGGCCGGTTCGTGTCCAACCTCCTGCAGAACGAGATACTGGCCACATTGGGTGCCCGGACTGCGAAGCTGGAGAACCCGACACCTGAGGACCTGAGCACCATCCTTCCGGAGGACGTGGTCATCGGCAAGGCCCAGAAAGATGTGGTCTTTGACGATGTTGCCATCGACGCCGCCCTTGCGCGGCTGGATTCCCTGGCCGGGCTGGACGGGGTGAAAAAGGCCGTCCACAATTTCGTGCGGTCAGCCAGGTACCTGCACTCGATCGGGGAACCGTATGTGGGTAAAGGCCTCCTGTGTTGGCGCTTCATCGGCAAGAGCGGAACGGGCAAGAGCACCGTGGCCGAAATCATGGCCCAGATTCTGCGCGGGATGCGTCTGATTGCCAACAGCCACATCACGGATGTCAAGGGAGAACGCATCTTCGGCGTCACGGAATACAATTGCGACCGCGTCCTGCAGGATGCCGTCAAACGAGCCTGTAATGGCTTGATTTTCATTGATGTTGATGATCCGAAATTCCTGGAATCCCGGGCGGATTATGTCCGCTATGTGGAGCTGATCCGCCTGAAGGTGAAGGAATTGACGGTGGAGGCCGGTGGTGAAGGCGCCCTGATCCTGGCCGAACTGGAGTCCCCGAACGCCCCGGTATCCGAGCAGCTCTACGAGTCCGGCATTTATGAGTTCGACCATACGCTGGTATTCAAGGACTTCTCGACCAAGGAACTCTACCAGATCCTGTGCCATTGCCTGGAGAAGTTCAAGGTGACCTTCAGCGAGGAGGCGGAGAAGCACATGCTGGGCTATCTGGACAGCATGGTCGGCGGTTTCGGCGTCAATGCGCGCACGATGAAACTACTGTCCCGCTCCATCTACCAGCAGGTCGTCCTGCGGGAGAGCGCCCTGGCGGAGGCACCTGCACGACATTTGGTGGAACTGGCTGACATCGAGACGTTCAAGTGGAACGTCGGGAAGCGGGGGAAGATCGGCTTTTGAGGTTCTATTTGTCGATATTGACCAGATTGTATTTCTGGACACCCAGGCCGATGCTTTCGGCGTAGCCGATGATGTGGGTGCCGTGCTGGCGGTTGATGCGCTGCTGGAGGGGTTTAGCATCGTCACCGGTGGTGTCGATGTGGCCGAAGACGAGGTCCAGGCAGGCCTTGTCTAAGGCCACCGGGTCGGTGGAGGCCAGGATGCCGATGTCCTTCAGGCGCGGCGTCGCCGGGTGACCGTCACAGTCGCAGTCCACCGACATGTTGTTCATCACATCGATATAGACGATATCCTTCCCTTCGACCTTGAAATAATCGTGGACCGCCTGCGCGGCTGCCGCCATCGACTCCAGGAAGCCGTCCTGGTCGTCGGACATCCAGCGGGTGGTGCTGCGTCCGGCGGAGTGGATATAGAGTTTGCCGGCCGAGGATGCCACGCCGATGCTCTGGTTTTTGAGCACACCGCCGAAGCCGCCCATCGCGTGGCCCTTGAAATGGGCCAGGTTGATCATAAAGTCGTAGTTCTGGATGTGGCTGCCGACGAGGTCATACTGGAGGTGTTTCTTGTCCTGGACCGGGAGTTCGATGGAACCTTCCTCGTCCATGATGTCCACGGGCGCGACGGCCTCGAAGCCCCTTTCGGCAATGGCCTTGCGGTGGTCTTCCGTCTTGGAACGGTTGCCGCCATAGGCCGTGTTGCACTCGACCAGGGTTCCGTTCACCTGGTGCACAAGGTCCTGGATGAACGCCGGGCGCAGGTGGTTGCTCTGCTCGGACTCGCCGGTGGAAATCTTCACCGCCACGCGGCCGAAGGGCTTGACCCCCAGCGCCTCAAACGCTTTCACAAGCCCTTCCGGGCTGATGTCCGACGTGAAGTACACCGTCGGGGCTGTCGGATCCGGGTTCGGGGTCGATGGAACTACGACGGCAGGGGCAGTCGCGTCCGTTGCGACGTTCTTCCGGACGCCACAGGAACAACCGGAAAAGGCAAGGAGGGCGGCCGCCAACAGGGATAGCAGGGGGAATCTTTTCATAATCAACGTATTTCTGCAAAGATAATGATTCTATCCGAATAGGAACCCCTGCTATCCCTTTTCATCTGAAAAATGCGTAATTTTGTGAGCGACTATGAGAGAAGAACTGATACAGCTGGCCGATACCTACCTGAAGGCAGGGGAGGCCATCCATGACGCCATCCGGGAGAGCATCCGGAAGGCCGGGGGATTCGTGAACTGCTCCAACAACAACCAGGAAAAGAAGGACATGAAGGCCCTCGTCTTCGACAGCAAGAAGGGCTATTCCGAAACCTTCCCCATCAGGGCCATGCGGCTCGATGACAAGGGAATGGTCGAAGTGTATGTCGGCACCTTCGGGACCATTTACACGGACCGGTACCTGCGCGGCCGGTCAGGGGAGGAGCACTGGATGCCCCTGAAGAACTCCAACATCCTCTTCTATCAGACCATCCTCTCCATCGCGGGAGCCATTGACGAATACCTGCCCGAAGGGTAAATCGTGCACTTTTTCGCGTCCATCCCTTGCAGATACGGAACTTTGTAGTACTTTTGCAGTAGAAATCCCAAACACAACAGCCCGGGCGAAGGCCCTGATGCCGGTGGCAGGGGGTATTGTACCCTCACGGGACCGGGGACCCGGGAATCGTTCTTTCAAATACTGTTGTGTTTATGGCAAACAAAAAGTACGCACTTGCCGCCTGGACCGAAAACGTCCAGATCCGCATGATTCCCTCCCTTGTCAACGAACTTTCCGTCCCTTACCGGGAGAAGATCGAGCATCTGGAAGGCCAATGGAATGTCGACCGCAACGAGGGGGAGGAAATCGGGTACATCCTGGCCAAAAGCCGCGCCCACGAAGCGTTCGCCCGCTTCCTCCTGCGGGTCGGCTATCCGAAAGAGGCCTACCTGGAGTACGAGAACGCCGCGAAGGTATGCTTGTACTGCTCGGACAACCTCTGGCTACAGGGAGTCAGCGGGGATTTCCCGGTCCTTCCCCTGTATCACCGCTTCCTCGCGATGCACCGCCAATGCGTCCTCCTCACCGAAGGAAATCCCGTCCTGAAGGCCCGCTACGAGCAGGGTGAACTGAAGGGCCTCTACCTCTGGATCACCATCGACGAGCGGGAAACCGATGAAGAGTTCGACCGGGCCTTCGAAATCCGCCGCGCCTGGCGCTTCGGAAGGAGGGCGTAGATGCAACCGGGGCACCCACGAATTCGTGGGTGCCCCGGTGCATTTTTTAGGCAATAATGGGATCACGTACAGGCATCCGTGTCTGTGCACTGCTCGAGCGTGTACACCGAACCCGCCCCGCAACTTCTTGAAAATCATTCATATGAGAAACTGTCTATGCCCCTTAAAGGATATGGGTCCATTGATTGTCAGTCTATTAAAAACTAAAGGTGCAAGTGTGCCTCTGCAACTGTATCTAACTGGGTCTGTGGCCGTGGATTCAATTTAGAAGTACAACGCATTGTTGCTCGGCCACCATGGCTGATGCTTCGTCTTTGAAAGATACGTATCTAAGCACAAGGTTTGCTCTCTTCCCCGAAAGAAAAGGAGTACTGCTCGCCGCCGTCCACGTTGTTGGCCAGTCGGAAGGACAGTTCTCCATCATCTGAATCGCTGGCGAAATATCCCACTATGGTCTTGATGTTCAGGTTGTTGATCACCTTGTACGTCTTGTCCAGATGTGCTTTGGGAATCTTGACCGGGAAGAAACCGACGATTGTGTGAACTTCTTTCTCCTCATCGGCGAGGATGTGAATGTTGAAGTCCGCGTAATCGTCTCCTAATGAGAAGGTGAAGTGCTCACCTTCGTGTCTGTAGTGGCGCTCCATCTCATCCGGAGTGGAAGCCACCGTGCTGCACATGACGTCGCTCATGGTTGTTTCTCTAATATGATTATTGTTTCACGATCTGTCCCCTCCGGTCCATGACCACACTTTCGTCCCCGTATCCGAGCTGGGCGCAGATCAAGTCCTTGGAAATCATGTTAAAGGTCCAGTAGATAGCCGGAGTGACGACCTTCCCGGTATGGGCATCCATCAGCCCTTCCCAAGAATCAACCTGATAAACAAGTACGTTCGGGATGATTTCATATTCATCATCCACGTCGTCGTTGTAATGAGTCAAGTACTTCAGCCGGTAGGTGCCGTCAATGACGAAGGGTTCGATGACGGAGCCGTCAAAGTCCAGAAGCTGCTTGATGTGGTTTTTGGTGACATAGACTCCCTCGTTTCCGCGAGCAAGCTCGACACGGTCGTAGGTTTTCGGAAGGACTTTATTGAAATAACGGTCAAAAAGCCAACTGCCGTCTTCGTTGGCGATCACGCGGTAACCGTTATCATTCGGGTCATCAATACGGGTGTAGTTCCAGCCTAAGTGCAATCCATCCTTGCTATAAACTGCATACCGGTACTGGTGGTTTTCCCAGAACCTCACCACGCAGAAGCCGTCCTTGAAGATGTAGTCGAATCCCTTCTCATAGGGGATTTCATAGCCGATGACGAGCCTGTTCTTGCTGTCGATGAAGCCGATCTTTTCGTCCGTCCCCAGGACGGCGCCGAGGCCTTCGGAGAATTGCCAGGCCTTGCTGTACTGGGCAGGAATGACGATCTCGCCGGTCTTCGCGTTAAGGAAGCCCCGCTTGCCTTCCCTGTCGCAGAAGACAGTAAGACTGTCGCGCTCGGGGGTTCCGGATACCCAGCGAAGTTTCCCGGTCGTGTACTTTCTGGTGGCTTTGTTCCAGACGCGGACGGTGTTGTTGTTATAGGCCTTGACAACGATATCTTTCGAGAGCGTCGTGTCCATCCAGTAAGCACGTCCGTATGACTTTTCGTACCAGACGATTGCAACGAGGATGCCGATGATCACGGCCGCTAGGCCGATGAGTCCCAAGCCCACCTTCCAGGTGAGGTTGAGGATGCGTTTGAGGGTGGTGCTCATAAGTATTTCCGAAATGCGTTTACTATATAGAGGCGAACGAATAGGGGAAACCTATCAGTAATAACTGAAAAAAAACGACTCCGTAGTTCTACTCATCATCGTGTCGGTCAATAACGAGTACCTTTCCGATACGTCTGTAGAAGAAATGTCAGAATCTGGATGTGGCGTTAGAGAATCCTCCGTCTAATATGAATTGATGCGAAAAATGTCGTATACTCTCCACCCAGAACCCCTGGATGTCTTCTATGCAGAGTCATCGGCGCAGGCTACTCTTTGGCAAACTCCGGTTCCTTTGTGCAATAGAAATAGTCATTATGGGCATTACAGAATCTCTGAACCGGAATACGCACGATTAAGTCAGAGCCATGATATTTCGTTTTCGTAAAGTAACACAATGATGTGATTACAAATAAAGTGAAAGAATTCCAAAAGAGCAAATCATCCGCCGCATAAAGAAGTGCTCATTCTAAGTGAAATCTTTTCAAATATCCCCCAATAGTACCGGATAGTTCGTTTCTTTAACTACAATAAATACTTTTGTTTAAAAAAGTTAATTGCTATATTTGCTCAAAACATTGAACCATAATGATTAATGCAGTCTCGTTATGAAGTTGCTGTAATGATTATCGTGCAGAACGAAATCCGTTGAAAGCTAGATGAACTCTAAATCATATATTAGAGAATACACTTTTTTCATATCTTCTCCTTTTGAGGATTTGAAACAGGAGCGTAATACCATAATGCGCTATGTATTCCCCGAGGTTCGCTCTCGTTTAGAGAGCCAGGGCATTATTGTACGGGGGATGGATCTTAGATGGGGAATACCGAAAGACTTTCCGTTGTCTACTATTCTTGATTCTTGCTTGAGTAGAATAGATGATTGTTCGCCGTATTTCATTGGATTGATTGGTGATAATCTTGGCACCTGGGTATCCTTTAATTCTGAAAACGAGCAAAATCCTGGCTTTGATCTTCTATTTCAGAAGTTTCCCCAGATAAAAGAGGTGTTAAAGGCGGGTATTCCCATTACGCTACTAGAGTTTTATTATGCGGTTATCCAGAACCAGATAGGTGAAGGGCATCTTTTCTATTTCAGGGCGGGAGAGCATACTTTTAGTCTGGACTCAATACCGGCTTTGAAGCATGTATTAAGGAAAGATTTGTTTAAGACGTATACTTCTGATGATTTACGTGAAGTGTTAGTTGATGACATTCTTAATGTGATCGCTCCAAGTGGCATTGATAAACAAAGGACGATTACTAACAAGGATTGGTTTGACTTCTATCAATCAAAATTAGAGGTCAAGTTATCTAAGTTCTATATTAATAGGGAGCCCTACATTTCGTCATTGAATGATTTCATGAAAAGTGGAAAGAAAGCAATGGTGATATTTTCGAAAGGTTGTTATGGAAAGAGTTCACTTTTGAGCAACTTTTTGCATACAATACCAGAAAGCTTTTCAGTATACCGCTTTATTGATGACAAGTTCGATTATACCGCAAAAGATATCTTGGGTTTTTTGGCTAAGGAAATCGGTGGCGAAGAGTGGGATGATAGTGAGTATTCGTTCTTTGATGACATTTATGGCGCGTTTTTAGCAATACTACATAAAGTTTCAAGATATAATGATGTCATCATCGCATTAGACTCTTCTAGGATTTGGGAGCAAGGTTCAGAGAGAGCGAAGCTCGTCTCAATGATTGTATCATCTCCATCTAATATCCATTTTATCATAACGATGCAGGAAGAAGTGGGGAGTCTTTTCCCTTTTTTTTCGTCTATGGAATTAGATTCCATTAAACGAGATATTCTTGAGTCAATCATTATCGAGATTCTAAGAGTTAATGGAAAAGAGAAAGAAGCCAAGTCTCTATACCCCTTACTTGATTTTGAGTTATTCAATGAAGTAAGGTGTTTAAAGACGGCTCTGAACTATCTACTTTTATTTTCTAATGCGGAGTCGTTACAAAACGATATTATCCGGTTATGTGAATTCAATAAGGAACAAGAGTTCATTTCATTCTTGTTGGAGGATGTCGCAAACAAAGTGGATCAAGTAATTGTCGAAAGGGTACTTCCGTTGTTATGGTATTCGAGTCATGGACTCCCAGAACAAGACCTATTGTTGATGTCGGGTTGCCCAAGCTTTGTTTGGCGATTAATATATAATATTTTTGAAGACTATTTTATTTTTGACGGAGTTAAAGTCTATTTGTCTGAAAAAGTCAGTTGGAATTATCACTGGAACGTTGAAAGCGAAAGACGATATCGGAAAGAGATTATTGATTTTTATACAGAGGATTTAAGAAAGGACCAAGTATTTGCTAAGATAGAGGTTGCTTATCAAATCTTTTCCTTAACAAAATGGTCCGATGAAACGGATTATACTCCACTATATTCTATTTTAAAAGACATTGAGTGTTTTGAAGCGTTGAAACAGAAAGCCCCCAAACGATTGTATCGATACTGGAAGGTTCTGAAATCAGAAGGGTTCTCTCCTATTTGTTATTTGGATGATCCTGATATTTCTTTAGATCATGTGTTAAGTGTTGCCTCTTTTTTGTCTGATTACGATCTCCTTAAAGATCAAGCTAAAGAATTTTATCAGTTTGCCTTGAAAAATGAATCACTTTCTAAAGCAGATATGATTCGTATTAATGGTAATATTGCGAGTTACTATCAGGCAATAAAACAGTATGATCACGCTCTTGAATGCTATCATGCTATTCATGCTGATATTGAAGCTATTCCATTTGAGAGAAGAGGGATTACACAAGCATATGTATTATGTAGTATCGGCGATGCATTGAAAAGTGCGGGAAAACTTTCAGATGCGATAGAAATGTATAGGGAGGCAATCGAATCTCTTGGAGAGAGTCCCAATGAAATCTTTTTGAAGTACAACTCTATGACAAGGTTTGTAAATTGTTATTGTGATATACATCCAGAAGGAGGCGGCCCTGAGATAATGGAGAATCTGGCCGGTGTTTATGCGGAGGAGGCTTTAAGAATCGCAACTGATTTTTTTGGAATAAAGAGCCGAAACGCGATGTTTGCTTTAACAAGTATTGCAAAATACCGCATTACTATGAAGCAAGATTTCTTCACCGCATATAATACTGCATATGAGTACTTAAAACAAGCCGATTGTCTGGCAAAGGCATATAATGCTAAAGACAAAGAACGTGAGATAGCATTGTATCTTGCTCGTGTCCTTAAGCTAATGCACCGCGAAGATGAAATGAATGAATACGGAACTTGGCTCTATCGAGAATACGTAATGATTCATGGGAGGAATCACCCAAAAGCGAAAACAGTTCTGGATGAAGGCTTGGTTACTGCTGAGACAAGGGAACAATTGCTGAAGGAAGAAATCTCAATCGGAAACGCATTATCATCGTTATTTACCAAGAACAACTAACGTTTTTTCAGGAGGAGTCAATGATGGTTTTTACATAAACGGACGAGTTAGAGGTTAATACTGAAGGAGATGCGGAACATGGGACGTTAGCATGAATAGTATGGAGGAATTCGAACCGTGGGTATGCGTTTCACGTCAGTCGGGTTTCTTTCCGTGAGCTATGTCCAAATCCCCCCATAAAATGCTATAATGATATGCTCTGAGATCACTACTCCGCAAAACAATCCTTGATCTCCAGCCAGAAAGGACGGTAGCGGAGGCGTTCATAAAACCGGAGGCAGGTGGCTTCCGAGTCCACGACCCGTCCCTTTTCCTTGTTGAGGCCCAGAATGATGCAGCCGGCCGAGTTCTGCTCGGTTTCTCCGTTGTGGATTCGGATCAGCGTAAAATGCGGTACATTATGGAGCAGTGGTATGCACCCATACCGGGCTTTTGCTCCAATCGGCAATCCCGTTTTCCGGAAAGCTACGTAGTATCGTCCGCAGGGAATGGCTGTTTCCTCGTTCACTTTCTGCTCGCCGTTGTCAAAGACACCGTTATGGTTGACATCCCGGACAGTATCCTCGATGGCGTCGCAGAAATACTCATCTTCCGACCCTACATAGACGTGGGAGATGCAATAGCGTTCATTGTTGGAAATCCTCTTCATGGTCACTTGCTGACGGGCCATGTGGAAGGGAAGCAGGTTAATCAGTGGCAGCATGGCTTATGCGTGATTTCTAAGTTTGAGCATCAGGACATCTTTGAATACTTTCACCCGGGCCAGGATTTCGCGGTGTTTTGTTCTGGATTGCCAGAAAGATTCCACATCTTCCGCTTCAAACGCAATGGCCCGGATGCCCAGGCAACCCGCCAGCAGAACCGCCCGTTCGCAGTGAAAATCCTGACTGATGATGGTGAAAGACTCTGCGCCGAATAGTTTTCGGGCATTGCGGATGGAATCCACGGTGTCATATCCTTTCCCGTCCAGGAGACATACCTCTGCAGGAACCCCTGCCGCCACAAGGGCGATCTGCATGGCTGTGGGTTCGTCATAGCCCTCGTGCTTGTCCCCGCTAAGGATGATGCGGTGGATCTTTCCGGCCTGGTAGAGTTGGACCGTCGCTGAAATCCGGCGAAGGAAATATCGGTTGGGACGGCCGTCTTTCAGGACCGGAGATGTCCCAAGTACCAAACCAAATTCCTTCTCGGGAAGATTGTCAACCTGATTAAATACCCGTGGATAGGCGTATACCTCAACGATTATGTAACAAACCGCTACTGTGAGGCACAGCAGCATTGTCAGTGATATTAAAATCCACAAAACCATGCAATTACTGATGCGAAGATAATCAAAATCATCGATAATATGTTATATTTGCCTTGAACGCTAGAACATAACCAATATGAAAGGATTTAGGACCGCCTGCTTCATTATCCTGATGATAGGCAGTTTTTCTTTATTTGCGCAGACCCAGCAGGGCTATGTGAAAACCAAAGGTCGCCTGGGAAATAACGGCTCCGTGATTGCCGGCACGCGTCTGCCAGGCGCAACTGTTTCTGTAAAAGGCGGTAACAGCGTCGTGAGTGGTAGTAACGGTACGTTTTCCCTTGCAATCCCGAGCAGTTATTACTCGCTTCAGAATGTACAGAAGCAGGGTTATGTCCTGACTGATCCGGACATGTTGTCCAATCAATATGCGTATTCGAAGAACCCTTTGGTCTTGGTGCTGGAAACCCTTGAGCAGCAGACAGATGACCGGCTGTCGGCGGAACGGAAGATACGCCGGACCCTGCAGCGCCAGCTCCGGGAGCGGGAAGATGAAATCGAGCGGCTGAAGGAGCAACAGAAACTGAGTGACGCGGAGTATCGTACTCAACTGCAGGATTTGTATGCTCAGGAGGAGAATAACGAGAGCCTGATCAGTGAGATGGCCGACCGTTATTCCCGTATGGACTTTGACGAAGTAGACGAGTTCAACCGCCGCGTCTGCCAGCTTATCCTTGACGGCAAATTGTCCGAAGCCGACTCCTTATTGAACACGAAAGGCGACATTAGCAATCGCGCTGCCACGTTGCGTCAGCATCAGGATGCCAACGCCCGCGCTGAGCAGGAAATTCGAAGGAGACAGAAGAAACTGGAGAAGAGCAAGGAGTTGACGCAGAAAGAGTTGGAAGACTTAGCACAGGACTGCTACAGCAAGTTCGAGATTTTCAAGATGCGGCATCAGAACGATTCCGCGGGGTATTATATCAGTTTTAGGGCAGAGCAGTTGGACTCGACGAATGTCGGCTGGCTTCTTGAGGCAGGGCATTACTATAAGACAATTTTGGCATCCTATGATAGAGCACTGGCCTTTTACGAGGCCGCTCTAAGGCGTGCTATTTTGGCTAATGGAGAGGAAAGCGCTGATGCAGCGACATGTATTCTTAATATTGGTGAAGTTTATCATCATTTGGGGGACTATCAGCGAGCCATAGAGTTTTCCGAGAAGGCGTATGACATCAGGCGGCGTCTTTTCTCAGATGACCACCTGGAAATGGCAGATATATACAATAACCTTGGGGTGCTATACTGCGTGTTTGGACAATATGATGAATCCCTTGCGAATCTTACGAAAGCGTTGGAGATCAGGAGAAGTGTTATGGGAGAGTTGTATCCGTTTACGGCTTTGAGCTATTACAATCTAGCGTCTACCTATTATTACATTGGTGATATTGATAAGGCTTTGGAGTATCATCAGAAGGCCCTGGATATCCGAAAGGAGCTCTATAAAGGAGAGCATCCTGAAATAGCCCTCAGTTATAACAGTATTGGTCTTCAGTATAATGAGAAAGGACAATTCACCGAAGCGTTGGCGTATATCCAAAAGGCGATAGACATGCAGGTCAAGGTTCTGGGCGAACTCCATCCTGAAACCGCACAGAGTTATTTGAATCTCTGCTCTGTTTATGTCTATCAGGGGGAGTATCAGGATGCGGAAACAGCTTGCCGGAAGAGCTTATCGATTTATCAGACATTGTTTGGCGAAAACCATCTGTCAGAAACGGTTTGCTATAATAATCTCGGATATATCTATTATAATCAGGGGAAGCTTTCCTTAGCCATTGAGTATTTCGAAAAAGCTATCGCTATCATGAAAGTGTACCTGGGGGAAAGACATCCCAGTATTGCTACCTTGCTCAATAATATCGGGCGGATCTATGCTACGCAGGGTAATTATGCCAAATCTCTTGAGTTATTTATGGAGAGTATGGAGATTGTTAAGGAAACCGCGGGAGAGAATCATCCTACCTATACGGCATCCCTGACGAATATCGGCGAGGCTTATCGAGGACTCGGAAACTATAAAGAAGCTAGGAATTGTTTTGAAAAAGCGCGGGCTGTTCTGACCAGGATCTATGGTAATGAGCACGCAAAAGTAGCTGACTGCATATTAGACCAGGCTTCGAATATGGCGGATTTGGGAGATGCCCAAGGGGCCCTTAGGGAGACAGAAGAAGCATTGTCAATCTATCGAAAAGCATTGGGGGAGAATCATCATTATGTCGCAATAGCCCTGAACAACCTGGGTTCCAGATACAATGAGTTGGGAAAATATGAAAAAGCATATGAATCGTTAAGCCAATCCCTTGAGATCGACCTTCAGCAATTTGGCGAGAATCACTTTAACGTAGCGTCGACATATGTCAATCTTGGAAACGTCGTATCTAACCTGAACAGGAACGAAGAAGCTTTGCGGTATTATGAAAAGGCCATTCAGATTATGGAGAAACAGTATCCTGGGGACCATGGAGATAAAGCAAAGGCATATGTTGGGATGGCAGCCGTGCTCGGAAAAATGGGGCGTTTTGCTGATGCGTTGGATTATTGTGAAAAGGCAAGAGGCATCATGGTGAATATGTTTGGCAGCAATCATCCGAGTCTTGCCTCGTCTTACCGAACGATGGGAGCGTTATCTTTGGAAATGAAAGATTATGAAAAAGCGATTGAGTGTCTGGAACAGGCAGAGTCCATTCTCCTTGAAACGGTCGGGGAGGGTAATCCGGGACTGGCGTCCATCTATAATCTGATGGGCTCTGTTTACTATGCACAAGGAAAAAACAAGAAGAGTCTGGCCTGTTATCAGCAGGCTTTGTCTCTTTTGGAATCCAATTTCCCGGAAGGTCATCCGGATATCTTGAAAATCAAGGACAGTATCACCAAGGCCAGAAACAGGAACCACGCAAAATGATATGGAACGCATGGACTCTCAATTCAAATATTTCGCGTTCATCAGCTACAACTCCCGAGATACGGAGTGGGGCAGGCGAGTGCAGCGGAAACTGGAGCATTACCGGATGCCGGCTACGCTGTGTAGCGAGCACGGCTGGGCGCGTACTCCTATCAAGCCGGTCTTTTTCGCGCCGACCGACATCCAGCCAGGAGGCTTGACGGAAGAGATTCAGGAGCGGTTAAGGGCTTCGCGTAACCTGATCGTCATCTGCTCACCTCATTCGGCGCAGTCGGAATGGGTGGGAAAGGAAATCGCGTTTTTCCACCAACTTGGTCGCACGAATCAAATCTATTTCTTCATCGTAGAAGGTGAGCCGCACAGCGGCCATCCCGAGACGGAATGCTTCAATCCGATCGTAGAAACGCTGGGTCTTCCGGAGATATTGGGTGCAAACATCCACGAGCGGATCTACCGCCTGCCATGGCTCAATCGGGAACGGGCCTATGTGCAACTCATTTCGAAATTGCTCGGGGTAGAGTTCGACGCCATCTGGCGGAGGCATAGACGTTTGCTCGTCCAGAAGATTATTGCGTGGGCCCTAGGCATCCTGGCCATCGTGGCCGCCCTGGCCGCTGTCTGGGCAGCGAATCAGCCGGCCGATGTGTCGGTGTCGTTGGAGGAAACCTCTGTTCGGAACGATATGCTTCCTCCCCGGGGAGATGCCTTGGTTACGCTATTCTTGGACAACGAGACCAAGATTGACACATTGTATGCGCAGTCTGACAACTTGGTTTTTGCCAATCTCCCGCACCGGTATCTGAACCACGCTGTTCGGATGACAGTCTCCTGTCGTGATTTTATCTATGTTGATACGACCCTGGTCCTGACCAATCCGGTGAAACTGGCTCTACGCCGGGATCCGTCAGTGTACGGAGATGTTCATTTTCGTTTGTGGAACCCTAGAACGGAACGTTTCGTGCCCGATGTTAGCCTTGAAATAGCCGGATCCACCGTTTCGTCCGATGCGGACGGTCGGGTATCGCTGTTCATCCCTTTGGAGTCGCAGAGGGCCTCCTATCCGATTTCAGCATCTATTCCCCTGGCCGATTCTGCCATTCATCTCCCTTGCGGTCCGGATGATGTGGTGCTTGTTGAGGAGTAACACTTTGATCCTTTAGTTTGTCCTGGTCACTGGGTTGTAAGTCGGTCTCCAACAACTCCAGTATTTTTTATCAAAGATAAGCACTTTGTTAATTCAAATAACTGCTTGATTATATGGATCCTATTGTATTGGGTGATATTGGATAGACGGGAATAGCATTTTTCAAGAATTACGATTATCTTTGAAAAATCATACTTGACCACAGTGATACCAATGAAGAAAGTACTCGTCCTTTGTGCGACATTGCTATTTACGTCCCTGCTTCTTGCAAAACCCTACACCCAGCAGGGTATTGCCTATCTCTATGACTATAAGACCAAAACGAAAAGTCCTGTGTCCAATGTGAGTCTTACAGTGGCTTATGCCAAGGGGCCGGCCATCAGTCAGGCAGATGGGTCATTTACTATTGAGTTTCAAGATTTCGGTGCCGGGAAGAAGCTGGCATTCGAAAAGCAGCCGTTCGGCCCGGGTCTGATTGTACTCAACAAGAAAGAGGTTGACGGGTGGTCTACCTTTGAGGGAAAGCTTACGCTCATTATGTGCAACAAGAAGGATTTCGATGCCTGCAAGCAGAATTACTATGAAGTAGGCCTTGAATCTGTCACCCGGCGCTATGAACGGAAAATTGCCGCCCTTAAGCAGGAATCTGCTGACTATCAGCAGCGCCTGCAGGAACTGGAGGAAGATCGGGACCGGATTATGGACAATCTTCGCAACAGCGCAGACGCGATGGCTCGCATCGACCAGAGCGAACTCGATGATGCTATGCAGGAAGTGCTCGACCTCTACGAGCAAGGCAGTGTGGAAGACGCGATGAAGAAGTTGGAGGATATGAGGCTGGAGGAGAAGTTCGTGCAGACACTCGATAAGAAACACGAAGGCGAAAGGATTGTCTCGGAGGCGACGAAAGACAGCGTTTTAGTGCTAAACAAACTGCGAACGTCTGTCGAGATGCACAAGAATAGCGGTAACTGGGATAAAGCGGCAGAGACGTTAAAACTGTTGGCGGATAGACTGAATACATATGATGACGTCTTTGCATTTGCTTGTTTCTGCTATGGCCAGAACGATTATAAGGTTGCCGAAATCTATTTCGAGAAAGCGTTAGAGATTGGTCAACATCAGTCAAAAGACAACCCTATAGCTTATGAGCATAGCAAAGCAAAGGTACTATGCAATCTGGCAGTTTTATACTCAAATAGCCAACGGCTCTTGGATGCGGAAAAGATGTACAAACAGGCGCTGGAGATTTGTCAGCGTCTGTCAATGGATGATCCTAAGGTTTATGAGCCTGACGTGGCTACTACGCTTCACAATCTGGCCGCTCTTTACTCCGTCACCCAACAGTTCTCGGAAGCGGAAAAAATGTACAAACAGGCTTTAGAAATCTGTCAGCGTCTGTCAAAGGATAATCCGGAGGCTAACGAGCCTGACGCCGCTATGACGATGAACAATCTGGCAAATCTGTATACCAACACCCAACGATTTGCGGAAGCAGAGGAGATATACAAACAGGCTCTGGAAATGCGTCAGCGTCTTTCTATGGACAATCCGAAGGTTTATGAGCCAGATGTGGCAGCGACGTTAATTAATCTAGGGCTTCTGTACTCCAACACCCAACGATTTGCGGAAGCAGAGGAGATATACAAACAGGCGCTGGAGATATGTCAGCGCCTGGTAATCGACAATCCAAAGGCTTACGAGCCTGTCATGGCTATTACAATTAACAATTTAGCACTGCTTTACATCAACACTCAGCGTCCCCCTGAAGCTGAGAAAATGTACAAACAGGCGCTGGAAATACGTCAGCGTCTGGCTAAGGATAATCCAAAGACTTACGAGCCCGATGTAGCTGTGGCTCTGAATAACCTGGCTAGTCTGTATAAAACTACACAGCGGTATACAGACGCGGAAGAGCTATACAAACAGGCTTTGGAAATACGGCAGCGTCTGGCGAAGGACAACCCAAAGGTTTACGAGTCTGACGTTGCTCGGACGCTGTACAATCTGGCCAATCAGTATTCCGACACCCAGCGGCTTGCGGAAGCAGAGGAGATGTACAAACAGGCGCTGGAAATCTATCAGCGTCAAGCGACGGATAATCCATATTATCAGCAAAAAATAGAAATGATTGAACAAGCCTTGGAAGAACTAAAAAGATGAGATATACTGCGTTTATCAGTTATAACTCGAAAGATGACCTATGGGCGAAGTGGCTCCAACGGAAGTTGGAGTCCTACAATATGCCTGTGATAGCCAGGAACGAGAAGCCAGAGAAGCTGCGGGTCTTTCGTTACAGGGCCGATCTGAACACGATATCGCTGAACGAAGGTCTGGCCCAGGAACTGGATGATGCACGGTGGCTCATTGTCATATGTTCCCTCAACTCGGCCAAATCCGTATGGGTGGGAAAGGAAATCCAGCACTTCCTCGACATAGGGCGACGCGACTACATTCTGCCGTTCATTGTGGACGGCACATCCTACTCTGGCGACGAGAACGAATGTCTGAACCCCGTGCTGAAAGCCGCTTTCCCGAATGGCGACATCTTGGGCGTAAACATCGACGATTATGGCGACGACCCGCGCATCTATCGCAAGCGGAAGGCGCTGGTCAGAACGGTGTCGATGCTCATCGAAGTGCCCGATGCCTACAGTTATCTGTGGAACCGATACCGGATGCGTTTCTGGGAAGGTGTGGCATTGAAAGCAGCAGGAATAGTTGCCATCATTATGCTGCTGTTGTGGGCTTGGCACTACAACGCAGAGTTCGATACCCAAGTACGACTGAACGATACGACGCCCGCCAATCCTTATCTCCCCACGCCAGACTCCTTGAAGGTTCTGCTGACTCTGGACAACGAAGAGAAGCTATTGGTGTTGACGGAAACAGACGGAACGGGCTCCTACAAGAACCTGCCCGGACGCTTTGCCAACCAAGAAGTTCGGCTGACATTCACGGCCGAGGGTTTTGAACCTGTGGATACGGTGGTGACCCTTCAACGTAAGGGAGTAGTGAACATCAACATCCACCGCAATGACACCTACGGAGTGTTGGCGGGCACCATCATCGACGAGGATGGGGAACCCGTCAGCGGTGCTACGGTGGAAGCCGAAGGAATGACTTGCACATCGCAGGCTGATGGCACCTTCAAACTCCATATCCCGATTGAGAAGCAGAGACCTTGTCCTTTTGTACGTATCAGCAAGGCTGGTTATCAGACAGAAGAGTATACACGTCAGGGCGTGGGGCTTAACTGGCAGGTGATGTTGCTGGAGAGTACGCATTTGTAAATCCCAACTGAAGATATATTCAGCAGGGAAGCTGGCTGCAATGTGGGCTAAATCTATTAAATCGAGGAATATCTTAGCTCTTTCACAGCAGTTTCCTTACGCTTTTTCCCCGATCTGTAAAACAAGACGGAACCCGGAGAACCCAGATGTGAAAATGCTGCGGTTAGTTATTCTGCATTCTTGTGCACGATGATAATAGCTGCCGCCACGAGATGCACGGTCCCAGCATTTTGTCCGGCCAACTGGATTGGTCAACTCTACGTCATGATAAATCTCCTGTCTGTCCATACAGGGCTCAAATACATTCCCGCTCATATCGTACAACCCCAATTCATTGGGCTCTTTCTGTTTCACCGGGTGGGGATGGCCTCCACTGTTCTTTTTATGCCAGGCGACCTTGTCGATGTCGTCTGAACCGCTGAACCTGTATCCTTTGCTCTTCAGACCGCCGCGGGCAGCGTATTCCCATTCGGCTTCGGTCGGAGCGCGAAAAAACCAGGAGGATGGTAACTGGTCTGATAAGGCAGCGTTAAGTTTTTCAAGAAAACCACCTGGCTGGGTGATACTTTTCCAGGATATGTTCTCGACCGGATTGGTCGGACCGACATACATCGACGGATTCTTATCCATTACGGCAAGCCAGAGTTCTTGGGTTACAAGGGTTTCTCCAACATAGAAATCCGACAAGGTGACCCCATGTCGGGGGCGTTCATTGAATGAGGCGTCCTTGTCGTCATCCGGGGCCCCCATTAAAAAACGGCCGCCTTCCACAAAAATCATCTTGAATGCAACCCCGTTGACGGTGAACTCTCCTTTGGTGGCAAATTCAATTCTTTTTATCTTCTCATTTTGCTCGAGGTACCTCTGCTCTGATGCCCGCAATTCTTCTATTCTCAGCCGCTCGGTTCGAACGGGCTCTAGTGCTATTCTGAGCAACTTGTCGGTAGCAGGCATGGAATAATCCATTTCAATGAGATCGTTCTCATTATCCGCTCCGACGAATAGGAAATGATACTCACCTTGCTTCAATGGAATCTTCTTGACTGAACCAGCCCGAAGCCGCCCCTTGGCTTCCCCGTCCAGAAAGAAGTAACACTCCAAATCTGAATAAAGCTTGAGATCATGTGGAGAATCCGATGGCTTTACATCAATTGTCGCGATGGGTTCTGTTACAGTGATGCTCGTTTGTGGCCGATCCCGCTTCCCGATCAGATTGCCGATGGATTCAAGCAATATGGGAAGTTTATCTGCATAATGTGGAAAGGCCTCTACCCAGTGCATCTGATTCAACATGAGGCGGAAACTGCCAGTAATTTTGGTTTCGTCGATCCGAAAAGGCAGGATTAATTTGTCTTCGTCGAATGCAACGTTTATTTCGGCCTTTACCCATTTGGAAAATGAGGCAGATTCCGAAAACACCAGTACTACGATTTGTGAACCCACAATGGCCTTATCAATTAAATCGGCATAGGTACTTCCTGCGGGGATGTCACGAGGTGCCATCCAGCACTTGTAGCCGTTTTCTTCCAAATAGTGGCAAACGCCGTCGGCAACACTTTTCTGTTTGCTGGAATAACTGATAAAAATCTCGTGATTCATTTCTGCAGGTATGAAAGGATGACACTATCTCATACAAAAATACAAAACCTCCATTGCAAATCAAAACGTCAGTGTGGATAATATGCTTGTCTGCGGGCATTGACACCCTATCCTATATACCTTACCCATTTGGAAATAAGATTCAATTATCGTAAATAGCGGTAAAAAGAAGCCTGCTAGGCGAAACAGATATGATATATTTATCAGCTACCGCCGGGCAGGAGGAGCGTAGTATGGGGCTTTCCGTGCGCCTGTTTGGTGATACAACCCATTTTCTCGCTTCTATGGGGCAGGTCAGCCGTGCGACCGGGGCAGGTATGTGCAAAGTATGGGGCAGATAGGTAGGGCTCTTGGGGCTGGTGCGTTTTTCAGATGGGGACTTGCCCCGCTCATCGGCCTTACAGGCTTTCCAGTGGTGCCGGCCTTGTGAAAAGAGTTTTGAGACGCTCTCCCAAAGAGAATCGCACGTCATTTTGAAGTACAGAAACCGTAAAGCGGCCATCAATGAAATCCAGCACAGCACTTCCACCGCTGGCAAGAGAACCGAACAGGATTTCATTTACGATTAACGGTTTGATTTGATTTCCAATTACGCGTTCCATCTCACGGGCTCCATATTCGGGAGAATAACCTAAGCGAAGCATTTCTATCTTGACCTCGTCAGTATACTCCAGATGAATATTCTTGGATTCCAGTTTGCCATCCAGTTCTCTCAACTTTGCCCCTAATATGAGCCTAGCCATATCCTCATCCATATCATTGAATACGACAATCTCAGTCAACCGGTTGATAAACTCGGGCGTAAACGTATTCTTTACCTCCTTGCTCATTGCCGCACCGGCATTGACTGTGGGGGTAAAGCCTATACTTGCACGATGGGCATAACGCGCACCTGTGTTGGATGTCATGATTAGAACCACGTTGCGGAAATAGACTTTAATACCCATTCCGTCTGTCAAGGTCCCGTAATCCATAATCTGGAGAAGAAGATTGAATACATCTGGGTGAGCCTTCTCAATCTCATCCAGAAGGAGAACGCAGTACGGGTTCTTTTTGATGGCATCGGTAAGGATGCCGCCATCTTCATAGCCGATATATCCGGCTGTCGTGCCGATGAGCTTAGATGCGGAATGCTTTTCCCCATACTCGGACATATCTATTCTCTCAAGAGGCACGTGCATATAGGCGGCCAGCTCTTTCGCCAACTGAGTCTTTCCAACACCCGTGGGCCCCACAAAAAGAAGAGAGGCGATTGGCTTCAACGAATCAGAGAGTCCTGCTTTGGAGCTGTATATCGCCCGGCATACAGTTTCTATGGCACCATTCTGGCCATATATCCTATCAAGAAGCCTTTCTTTGAGAAAACGTACATCTCCATCCATGTTGTCTCCTTCAGATAAGTCAATCCCACTAATAAGGCTAAGGGAGTCCCTGACGGAAACTCGGTCAACACGCCTGATATCCTTCATTTCCATAGCGGCTCCAGCTTCATCCAGCAGTTCAATGGCTTTCCCGGGAAGACTTTTTCCGGGCATGTATCTTTCGCTGCCATTGACAGCATATTCTATGGCATCCTCAGTATAGGTAACATGGTGATAGACCTCAAGTTGGTTTTTATGAAGCGCAAGAACTTTTGCAGATTCTTCCTTGTCCTGGTCTGCTACATCAATTGTCTGAAATAGGCTATAGAAGTTCCGGTTCCGGTTGCAGGCCACTCGATATTCTCCAAAAGTGCTTGTGCCTATGACGGAAAGGCACCCGCTCTCGATATAAGGTGCAAGAAGACTTACGCTGTCGATAGTGGTCTCCGTAAGGCGGCCGGCGCCTACCAGTGCATGAATGTTATCAATAAATAGGATAATGTCACCAGGGGCGACAACGCCATCGAGAACCTCTTTCAACTTCTTTTCCAGGTCTCCCCGATAAGGGGTTCCCGCAATAGCTGCAGACAAATCAAACTGTAGGACCCGCTTGCCTTTAAGACGCTCGGGGGCATTTCCTTTTTCAATGCGTTCGGCAAGACCTCTTACAATGGCTGATTTGCCCACACCATGCTCTCCAATAAACACCGGGGTACTCTTATTCCGTCGGCACAAAACCGTCAGGGCGCGTTCTATCTCTTTCTCTCGACCAACGAGATGCCATCCATCTGCAATTTCAGGAAGGATATATGAGCATAGAGGCGGACATGTTTTCCTTACCTTGGTTGATGTTGGAAACTTGGCATTGGGATTCGCGGCAATCTTGTACAACACGTTGGCGAACTGATATCCGCGTGGGATGCATACATGCCTGCGGAGCCAGTCTCCGGCAAAAGACAACTTGTCGTTGTACATGGTCAGTAACAGTTGGGGGGTATCAATGATCCGATCCTGCTGACGCATAAAACTACAGCGAACGGCCCGCTCAAGCAGTGCCTCCATATCCCGGTTGAACAGGACCGAGTTGATCGTTCTGTTCAATACGACAATGGATTGCCCGATAAAGTCGAGAAGTTCGTCCCTTTGAATCACATAATTTGGAATATGATTTACGATGGTTGGTTTTACAGTCTTGTGTTCCAGCACGCACAAGAGCATTATTTCCTTGGACACGAATTCCGTGTTCATGGCTCTTGCTTTGTCCGCAGCGGTGTTGAATGCTTCCTCAATTGTTTTTGAAAACTCAAACAACATGGCAACCTCCTTTTTCATTTTTATCTCGCAACAAGTAACCTAAAACCATGACAGCGACAGCAAGCAAGGGGAATACAATATAAATAGCGACTGTTCTAGTGTGGAAAGCGACCTCCATTCGATTAAAACCCACAATCATCAATTTGCTGAATACGACGATGGCCGCTATGATTCCCACATAGGTTAACGCATAATGCTTGACAGGCACTGTTACGAATGATTCTATCGTTGCGCCGATTATCATGGCCATTCCTTCTCCGATAAGAGCCATAGGGATTATTTCAAGCAAAACTGCCTCATCCATCAACATGGCCCCAAGCGGAAGACCGAATAGCATCAGAATTCCTCCCACAAGCACGGTGCCCTTGCAAGTCTTTCTATAGAACAATAGCCCCACAACGAACGCAATTGAGGAGATTATTATTGCCATATAGTAAAGCCTCCTAATTCCTATGTGGTAATACTGCCAGGAAATAGGCAGATAATGCCAGTATGTAACAATGATTATTTGGCATAACGCGAGGGTTGCAACGGGTAATGCCCACGTGGATATGTTACTATCGGCATCCATTTTTTCCGCCGCTTCATTAACGACATCGAAAGATGTTTCCAGTGATCTGAAGCAAAAGAAGGCAGGGATAGTCATTATAACAATAAGGCCACCTCCTAACGCAATCAGTGGCCATGTCAGTTGTGGCTGTACAATAAGCATCAGTATGGCCAATATGCATGTGAACACTGCGCTAATTGCCAAAGAGATACCCTCAGCTTTGGCCGCAGATGAATTCCGGACACTCTTGAGTAACCATAGCAAGAGGACGATAGATGCTCCTTGCATAAAACTGGACGCCACTAAAAAGACAGCGAGTGACATACGGATGGGATATCCGCTTAATACGGTTCCAAGCTCATCTGTATCTCGATAAGACGAGGCCCATAGCATGCTACCAGAAAGGGTAATAGCCGCCGCTAGAAGAAGGAACAACCCGATAATTCCGACTTCCTTCCCGTAACCTTTGTCTGTGAAATAGGCCCCCAGTAAAGTGCAAATAAGCATTGGCGATAGCGTCCACGGCGTAATCTTTGAGAACAGTATCCACTCATCACCTTCAAGACTATAAGTGCAATGATACACTAGAGCCTTGAACAATAATGCAGATATAGAAAGAATTACCAAGTAACACTTTGCCAGGACATCTTTGTTCGTTTTAATGATACTTGCCATAATAAACCCTCTTTACTGTGTTTATAAGTAAAGAGGGTGCTAAAGATACTATCCTATCAAAGAAACCTAGCGATTTAATAGGGCAAATATCATCCATTTATGTGAAACAGCACAATTTCTTGTTCACTAATCCAGCGGCCATTATGGTTAAAAGAAGAAAATATCCTTCTCTCATTGTCAACGAGTTCTTGAAATGATGTGAAACCAATTATTCCCACGCACCAATTGTATTTATAATTCAAGCCGGCAACGATTGTTTTACTATCTGGACTAAAACGAAGAGAAGACACTTCTACGTCTTCAATTGGCATCGAAAAAATACTCTGGCTAGTTTGAATGTCTATCATGCCAAACTCTTTACCATCAACATAAACAATACAATGCCCCTCAGGTGTAAGAATCACATCTCCAACTCTACTAATCTTTTTATTCTCGCCTAATTCATAGACTTCGTTTGTCTTAAAGTTTACTCGCCATAAGGAGTTGATTCCAGCCGCAATAACTGTTTGAGAATCTCGGCTAAACAACACACTGTTAATGCTGTCATAAACCTTAATAGTTTTTTCTTTTCCAGAAGCAAGATTCTTGACCAAAATGTTACTACTTTCTGGCAAAGTTTCCGACACTGATGAAAAGACTATATTTTTGCCAGTGTAATCAAAACAGCATGATGTTAAAATTCCGCTGGAGGGAGAAATAGAATTACAGCAAATGCCGGTTGACGAGTCCCAAATTCTAATTGTATTATCCCATGAAACCGATGCGACTATATTCCCATCTGGACTATACTGCTCTTGAATAATGGGGTATTTGTGCCCCTCAAACACAACTTCACCACCCCCTTGTTCGTCCGTACTCATTAGTATTGGTTGAATTCGTAAAAGAAGCCTATCACCTTTGGGAGAGTAACAAATTGCGGAAATGGCTTTGTTAACTGAGTTACAAGTATAAGCCAGATTTCCCGTTTCAAAATCCCATATTTTAAACGTTCCGTCTAGTGAGCTTGATACTATTCTTTTCCCGTCTCGTCTAATATCTACACCAGTGACTTCATCACGATGTCTATATAGGGGTTGAAATACTGCTTTCTCCGGTTCATTAATAATATCCCATAACCTGATTGTCTTGTCATGCGATACGGATACAATCCTCTTGTTATCCGGGCTGTAATCTGCTGCTGAAATGGCTCTCTTGTGCCCGGAGAAAGTCTTAAATACATTCCCGTCCAGATCAAACTCCTTGATAGAGGATGAAAGGGCGACAAGAATTCTGTCATTGCTGGAATTAAAGGCCACAGAATATGAGTCATCAGAGCCGGTTTCTATTATCTTTAGGCACTCCCATGAATGAGTGTCAAATATCCTAATATTGCGCTCTCTTGATGCCGCTGCCAGATAACGGCCATTAGGGCTGTATGCAATGTGCCATACTTCTCCGTTAAAACTCCTCAGTGTTTTTTTGCAATCACCAGTATTAACATCCCAGATTCTAACCGTAGAATCTGAAGATGCCGTTGCTACTTCATCAAAGAACGGATTAAATACGGCATGATTTACACAATCATTATGGCCAATCAGTAGGATATAATCTCCTTTCTTATTCCATATTCTAGCGGTACTATCTGCTGACGATGAAAGGAATTTCTCACCATCTGCGCTAAAACAGACAGAAGTTATACCTTGAGTATGTCCAGCCAATTCATTCTTGACCAGGCCTTCTCGTATGGACCAAATTCTAATAATCGAATCGCGAGTTCCACTAATAATACATTCTTCAGAAGGATCAAAAGATGCATCCGTAACCGGAGCCACCTCCTTAAGCACTGTTTCTTGCCCAGACATAACATCCCATATCCTTATTGTAGAGTCGCTGGATGCTGTTACAATGGCGTTTCCTGAATTACTGAAATGAATAGCATTAATATAACTTTTATGTCCTCTAAGAATTGCATTTTTAGAGGTTGCTGCGCGGCGGAGAATTGACTCTGCCTTTGCAGTGTATTGTCGATCCAAGCTTAAAACATCGTTTGGCAATGCATCAATAAGGACTCTTCTTGCCAAATAGCAATCGCCTTCTGCGACTAGAGATTCGGCGATTTCTGTGGCTTGAATGACTTTTAATCCGGCCGACTCATAATTGCGTTTTTTTAAGTATTGCGCAGTTAGTATCGAAGCAATAATGACTATCAGTGAAGCGCAGATGGCTATTGTGCGCTTCATCCTTATTTCTCTTTGATATCGCTTCCACAGCGTGTCAAACCGAAGATTCAGTATTTGCGCAATTATTTTTATTGCGGATTCAGAACGACCGTCTTTAAGATTAATACCTAGCAGTTCCTCATTTTGAGGGAACTCTCTTATTGATAGAGGATAGCACTCTAAGCTTATGTCTGATGAATGAGGCGTACCCTCAACGATGAAAGGAATGATGAATTCTTTCTTCCCTTCATCAATAAAGAACTGCACTTCTTTATTAACCCATTCTGACTTCGCTGAATGAGGAGAGCAAACGACAATTAAATACTTAGAACTACGTAATGCGTCATACAGGCTTTTCTCGAGAACGCCAGATGCTAGTTCTGACTTATCGCGAAAAACCGGTCTAACGGCTTTTGGAAGGGAATTGTTCTCTTTCCGGATACTTGATGGTAAACGATAGTGCTCCAGTTTGTGCTGAAGCCACTTCGCCCATTTTTCGTCCTCTCGTTTATAGCTAATAAAAGCGATGTATGAGTATTTATCCATCTTTACCTATCTTTTATCTCTTGAATTCTATCTTTCCAAAACTCATCATCACTTGTGAGTGTTGGTGCATTAAGTGCTATTGAAATAATCCGTTTATACTCTTGGATATTACCATAACTCAGCAGACCGCAAAGATACCCATAAGCATTCTCCATAGACGGATTAAGTGTATAGGCCCGTTTCAAGTATGCAACGGCAATAGAGGGTTGACCACAGTCCAGGAAATAGTAACCGCATGAGCGCTGTATGCCTGGAACGGTCTTGAACTTTAAAGCCTGTTTCTTAATGAACGCACCAGCCTCTGCTTTCATATTTAGCTGATACAAGCATTCAAAATAGTTAACGACAAGAGACTCGTTTACGTCCTCCTCATCAATCAATGCTAAGGCTTTGACCATGGAATCTTTAGCCGCGTTGTACATTTTGCGGTTCAAATAGACCTGGCTCAGATTGCATAATATCTCGTAGCGTATAGTTCTTGATTCCGAGGCAGTAAGCTCCAAAGCCTTGTTAAAACTATCGGTTGCAAGAATCTGCTGATTCATTTTTGCCGCAATACCTCCCAGCCCTCTAAAGGCCCTAGCTTCATAAGGGAAATCCTTAGAGAGGGCTTTCATACACTCCAAGCAGTCGTTGTCATAACGGCCTTGGTGAACACCATCGGCCAGCCAGATGGCGTAAGCCCACTTGATTATGAATAGATTAAGACCTTGACTCTGGCAATCCGACAATAGAATCTGAAAATGCTGCCTGACATCCAACTTCAGACGGCGTCGGAGTAATATGGCCCTCATCATGCACTTGAGCGCCTCACGTCCATCATCACTTACATTCGCCGGCTTCTTGATGGCAACATCGAGTTCATCTATCAAATCGTCTTGTTCAGGGAAAGTGTCCCACGACAAGGAGTCTTTTCCAAGAATCTTACAAATGGACTCAACGGCAGATGAATATGTTCGCTCGTTGTCATAGGTGCCTGAATGGGTGAGAAGAAAATACTTTTGTGCGTTGAGTCTCTCAAATAGTGCCCGTTTCTTTTCGCCTGCAATTGACTCGGGGATTCTCCACTCCTTGTCCTCTCCGGCAAGGCAAACAATCATAGATACATTCTGCCCTTGATCAATCCTTGAAAAACATTCTTCCAATTCTGTTTCACACCAGTGAGACTTATGACGATAGTTTTCACTATCAATCACTATGAAATAATTGCAGCCGTCAATAAGCCGCAGAAACTCCTGCTTGAAATCTCCTGTAGGCTCTCCGTCAATCCGGTCAAGCCAAATGCTGATATTCTGACGCTTTAAATCCCGGTAAAGACGAAGCGTAATCGCCTCGTCTTTCCAGGAATAAGAGATGAATACTTTCTTCATGGCTACTGATATAGTCCTTGAAGTAAATCGAACATATTGTAGGCCTGTTTCTCCGACACAGGTGTTTGTACTGAAGGAGCGTCAATATGTGCAGAATTTACCTGGACAACGAACTGACGCCAAGATGAAGGTGACTTCTCTTTCACATACCGGAAGAATGCTGACCATTGACAAATCTGATCAACTTCCGAATATACAATTGGATTAAGAGCTCTAACAAGTTCTGGCTTGTTGCGCAAAGAATTAGTTATATCGTCGGCAGATTCCCACATGGGTGAGAAGACGGTGGCCAGTTGTGTAAAGGAATCCACGAATTCAACTGCTTGAGGATTGGATATTGATGCCTTCCACGCATCCCTCTTCCGCGAGAAATCTTCCGCTTTCTGCTCGTCGGTTTTGTAGGGATTCGAGGCCACTTCATTGAAGATATCCTTTAGCGGAGCCAGAAGAGCCTTATAATCAACGTCCTGAATCTCGCTGACCGTATCAGGTGAAAACAAAGATGTATATGCTTTCATCAAGTCAGTGGATTGTTTGAGGACATCAAAAAAAGTATCATAGTTTTCCATAAGGTTCTTGTACCAATAATACTCATCAACAGGTTCGGCCTTGTCGGAATACCGGCTAAACTGGTAATAAGGGAGCCCTGTAATACTCAATTGCCTACCGTCGCATTTGAAATGAATAGGCTGACCGATATCGGTATAAATGAACGAATTAAACTCGTCTGATATAATTCCGGCAATATCGGTGTATGCTCTTTGTGAAGATAAACTATATCCTGAGTTTTGAGCAAGTAAGCGCTCATTCTGTAAACGGTATTCCCTTCGTTCACTGTCAGTTAGGCAATACTCATCATTGCTAAAAATGGGGAAATGCCCATTTGAACCACCCAACTGGTACAGCGCATCAACTTGTAAAAGACGGAGACCGGCAATATTGTCAATAAAAGCATCGTGGAAAAGAATACTCTCTTTTTCTTCGCCAATGCTGCTTCCATAATTGGTCCCGTACATTGTCATAACCACATCATAGTCACTATCAGCGAATTTTACTGTAGGGCTGAGGATAAACTGTTCCAACGGGATAATAAAACTCTCCCCGTTGATATATGCGGTAGCCATCCCGTTGGAGTACTGCAAACTAATGGAACTAATGTCAAAATCAGGGATGGCCGTTTGAGTAAATGCAATCCCACCAATAATCTTGTAGTAAGACGATGAAATACTTTCTCCGGCCATTTTCATACGTATAGCACGAGTTGTAATTGTGGCATCTGCGTTTGGGAGAACAAACTGTAGGTTGCCAAGACTCATAGTCTGCTGGGCAAATAGAGAAGAACCCGGCAATATACATGCGAGGGCGGCTAATGCAATTACTATGTTGCGAATGCCACTCTTCAGTTGAGAAAATAATGTGTTCATAGCTTGCTGGTTTTGGATTGGCTTTTACAATAATGAGCCTATCGCAAGAGTGGTTCTATCATCCAATCTTATTATTTCGTTAACCCCACCTCGGCGGCTCCCGTAGAGAGTCCTGATTTGATCATTGTCTTCATTAGGGTATTGCCATTCTGTTCCCAGAGAGTACGCCAGTAGCGGGTGAATTCGCTGCCCTTCTTTTGCATCTTGCGAAGCTGGCGGTAGTCCTGGGCGCAGTGCTTCATTTTCTCGTTATGGGTGGCGTCCTGGGAGAACTGGCAGGATTCCCGGAACTTAACCTTCATAGTGTATTCGCCTGTTCCCCACATGCTTTCATTGCCGTTGATGGGCATAAATGAGCGAGGTACAACGAAGCAGTCTCCGTTCAGAGCGACATAGGTGGTATCCAGTTGAACGCCCTCCGGTGCGGCACCCTCGGCCATAAGATTCCTGTTTTTTTCGATAGCCGCACGGGAATAGGTATAAACCTCGGTGCCGGATGGAATCGTCACGGACATATTGAAGCGCCCAAGTTCCACATTTTTCTGGACTGTAATGGCCTCGTTAATCCAGGAAGAACTCAAGGAGAGTTCCATGCCGATGGTCAGATGTTCGCGCTCATCATATGGAAAACGATTATTCCTTTCGGTGGTCTCACCAGGTTTCAGATAAATGCCGTTCGCGCTGAGATTGGGTAAGTGGCATTCATAGGGGTGGAAAGCAATCGTGTCCACCACCAAGCAAAACTTACTATGCTGGTATAGGTGCTCAAGACGGCTGTCATCAATATGACAGGAGAGGTACAGGACCTCATGACCATCGCGCATCCCACGAACAGAAATTCCGTCAAAGTTCATGCTCAAAAGGTCAAGGGCACCTGGCACCAGGAATTCTTCTTGGTTGGCAACAACAACCCCATCGGCCTTGAATTGGCTTACCAGGCTATCACCAATAGGATGCCTCCCGAATATGTTGACGTTTTTATTCATCGTCATTACAGAGAGCAGCTATCCTCCGTGCAAACGCCCTTATTAAGGGAAGTCTTGCCGGAATCGGCTTCAATGGCCATGGCAACCTTCTCGGCAATTACCGTCCCGAGTATTACCTTGCCATCAGTATCGAGGAGGTATAATGACGGGATCCATTTAATATGATACGCTGCGCTGATTGTGGATTCTTTCTTCCCTGCAGATTCGAACAGCTGTACTCCACCAAGATAGTTCTCACCTACGTATGTCTTGAAAGCATCGAAGGTGCGATCGAATGAAACGGAAACAAACGCAACTTTAGACGGGTCCGCTGTCGCCTGCATGGCTTTAATCTGTGGCACTTCTGCCCGGCAATCCGGGCACCAGGAAGCCCAGAAGAGAAGTACAACTTTGCGCCCTCTGAAATCGCTGATGCTCACTGCTTTCCCCTCAATGTCATTGAGCGTGAAATCCGGAACAAGCGTTCCTGGAGCAAGCATTTCCGTAGCATATTTGAGATCAAGTTCATCTTCTTCGGACTTTTGCGCAAATAATGAAGTGCTTGATGCAATAAGGAAGAGAATGGCGGAGAATAGTATCTTTTTCATAACAGAGGTGGTTCTTATGGTCTAAATATACAAATTTAACTAAAATACGCGAATACTTCGATGAAAGTGATTGAAAATCATATCAAAGGTCAGGGTAAAGGCTCTGAACATAGTCCCGAACAACACGTGACGGCACCGACCCACCGTAGAACGGATGATTTGTTGCCTTGCTGAATAAGACGCAGATAATGCTGTATTGGGGCGCATCGGCAGGGAAATGCCCCACGAATGTCCCGGCCCATTTTGATTGCCCTTTTGAGTTGGCATATGGATTTCCGGCAACATCCTTACTGAAAGCAATCTTGGAAGTCCCAGTTTTTCCGGCAACCGCCGGATAGGTATCCTTGAGAACTTTGCCAGTCCCATTTATCACTACGGCCCTAAGAGCTTTCGTGAGAGTGTCGGCTACTGCTTCCGGCATCACTTGTCCCATAACAACAGGACCGTATTTCTTGCAGGTGTGTTTTTCTTCTTGAAGTTCTTCAATGAAATATGGCTTCATCTTTTTCCCCCTGTTGGCAATCGTATTGTACAAAGAAAGAATTGAAAGAGGCGTCATTCGGAATCCGTATCCCAAAGTGTTTGATATCATTATCCTTCCAGAAACATCTTCTATTCCGGGATATTCAATATCGGAGGATGGACAATATTTGTGCAGGTAATCACGGAATGCTCCGGCCGAATCTCCAAAGCACTCCTTGGCTATGTACCCAAATACATAATTGGATGATATTGTGAACCCATCCAAAATAGAAATACTTTGCCTCTTATATCGCCGTTCATAATCATCAATATGGAAATCACGTGTCATCCCGGATAGTATTCCATGATTGGTGGGAATGGAATCGTATAGGGATTCAACACACCCTTCCTCCATGGCTGCGGCCAGTGTAAGAACTTTTGCCACACTGCCAGGTTCGAACATTCGGTTATAAACGTTCGCTTTTTCAAAGATTCTATCAGATACAGTATCTCGGCAAAGATTCACCGCGACTTCAATAGCCCCTGTTTTAGTGTTCATCAACAACACACACCCAGCTTCAATGTCTGGATTAGAGGATACCGTTTTCCGAAGTATGGAATCCGCTATCGTTTGTTTGCAGCAATCTATGGTGGTTGTTATCACAGGCCCATTAACGGCGGGAATTGAATCGACCACTATTTTGATTGTTTTGGCCTCATATCGCCCGGAAAGCACAGTTTTCTTTCCGTTGGAGCCTTGAAGAACGTCATTATAATCATACTCTAACCCGAAAAGGGTAGTGTCAGTCGGTCCAATATAACCAATCGTTTGTCTGGCAAGTGATCCATAAGGATAGCACCGTTTATCCCTTGACTGGATAATACCACCACCACGGTAGACGTGCATATTGAAAATGGGGAATGATTTCAACTCTGCAACGTCTTGTTCAGTAAGGTCTTTCGCTATTGACATAAACCTTTTTCCTTCTTGCCGTCCCTCCTGGAGATAGTCTTGCCATTGGACAGCATCGCGAATCTGGTATTTATTTGCCAGCATTGGGGCAAGAGAATCGACCTTTTCATTCCAGACGAGGGAATCTTGGATAACGGAACAATCAAGGTAGGCATCATACACAGTCACCGTAGTGGCCAGAATCTTACCATTTTTGTCCAATATGTCGCCCCTTTGGGCAGGGATTATAACTGTATGCCGGTAAATCAGGCAACGACGCTTCTCCCAACTTGTATAGGTATTATAGAGAAGAGTCACGCCAGTGATAGTGCCAAGGATGATTCCAAGGACAACCAGAGCTGTTTTTAATTGAGGTTTCATAGCAATGCTTTTCCAATAGAGAGGAAAGCGTAGCCCTCTTTCTATCAAAAAAAGGTCAGGTTTTGTCGAAAGACTCAGCCTGACCACCGCCGATGTGTATACTTTCACGCTTACACGATGACGAAAAAACCTCTCTTTGAAATAAGAGAGGGATTAAGAGGGAGAAAACTATCGCGCGGACTCTATGAATACAACTTATTGATTATTCCACGTAGCATCCTCTTTCAAGTATGGATTCCACTCGAAAAACGCGTGTACTATTTCACCTGCCACAAGAGCTGGCCACGTCCCACCATAGTAAGTCTTTGTAGTGGGGTAAGTCACGAGATCAATGAAGACCGTATATTTGGGATTATCCTCAGGGAAAAAACCTATAAAACTACCTAAGGTAACTCTGTTCCCCGAATCATCAACAAATTGAGAGGATCCTTCTTTATTGAACGCAAGTCTTGTTGTACCAGTTTTACCAGCTATGTGATAATCCTTAAGGCGTCTTGCGGTTCCAAAAAGAACAGTTTCGTGTAATGCGTCAATTAATTCGTTAGACATCTCGGCCGAACAAATACTGCCAATCACTTTTGGAGGAACCTTACTCTCATACTTGCCGTCTCTTTCAAAACCATATATCAAGCGCGGACTAATCAAAACTCCGTGATTTGCAATGGCATTATAAAAAGAAATCAGATGGAATGGCGTTATAGCAACACCATATCCATATGCGGTTGTTATAATACTGGAAGGGCTAAAGGCTTTTGATTGTGGCGATACAACAATGGGTGATGGTAAATGAAGGTCGGGGCATAGGTTCTCATTCAACCCAAAATTATACAAGTTCGTATAATAAAGATCCGGATTATCACTGTACAAACTTCCAAGATATGCAAATACGTAATTGGAAGATATGTTAAAACCGTCTTGTATTGAAATCATATTCTTACCTGTCCTGCGCTCGTAATCAATGATATGCGCGTCCTGACGAACAGGTAGTAAAGTGCCATGATTTGTCGGGATAGAGTCTAGTGTTGATTTGATAAAACCATCCTTTAATACGGAAAGAAGTGTTATGGTCTTGAAGGTTGAACCGGGTTCGAATAATCTAGTCAAAGCATGGTTGATTCGTTCGCGTATCTCGCCTGATTCTGCATCTTTCGACAAATTAACTACTGCTTCAACCGAGCCTGTGGATACTTCCATAATAACCAGTGTACCTTCAGCAAAACAGTCATCTTGCTTGAGGCAGTCTCGTAAGATTTTATCCCCAAACAATTGGAAATCCAAATTCAATGTCGTTCTTACATCGACACCATGTTTGGGCGGAATAATCCTCTTAAACAAATTATTATAGTTTTGTTGACCATCAACCCCTGATAATTCACTATCATATACGGATTCCAAAGAGCCAATTCTGTGTTCCCCAAATTGTGGTATAGTCCCAATATATGCTTTTGCCAAATCGCCATACGGGTATCGCCTTACATCATGTGGTTTGAAGACCAGATAGTTATATGCCTCTCTTTGAGAAATAGATGATGTTTCTATCAGAACTCTTATTGAATCAGCAATATCCTTTGCGACTATAATATAGCCTGAGGAATCAGCTAATGCGGATGCTATTTGTGAATAATACTGGTAAGCATTCTTGTCACCAAGGACATCGGCAAGAGACCCTGAAACATCACGATAATACTCTTCTTTCTTTTTCTTTGGAATGGTTGAGTTGTGGAGTAAGATATCATATCGAACTTCTGAATATGCAAGAGTGCGTCCATACTCATCGAGAATACGCCCTCTTTTAGCTGGTATTGCCAAAACATCTTTATTGTCAAATACCTTATATAGCAGCAATCCAATCCCAAAGATAGCAATAATAGATACAATCAATCCTAGAATTCTGACGTTTTTCTCTCGTCTTTTACGGGTTATGGAAGTGCTTTGTTCCGTCTTGCGCTTAGTTAACGAGCCCTTGCGTATTAATGTCTGAATTAAATCTTGAAACTCTTCTTCCCGTGTGCCTGGATCCGTTAGATCGCAATAATCTAAGTTAATAATGTCGAAAAGGACCTCTTTTACCGGACTTGAATTATCAAGTTTTATTGGAAATATTCTTTTCTTTAATGAGACAGCGACACCAATTTCCTTTGCCGTCCAAGAAGATGCATTTGAACTCTTGGATGAGAAAAATAAAAAAAACTCGCTTCGCTCAATAGCATCAAAAATGACTTGCTTGAATGCGTCCCCACTCTCAATCCCAGTTCTATCAATCCATACTGAGAAACCAGCTTGTTGAAGCAATTCGACGCGTCTGAAAACCTCAGTCGCATCAACCCGAGAATAGCTGATAAATAGATCATACTTTTGCATGCCCCGAGCGGAGTATAAGGACTAATTCTTAGAAATCGAATAGCCCAATTTGACAATGAGTTTGATAGCATTCATTGCCGTGGCGCGGTCGAAATCCTTCTCTCCCTCGGTTAGGGAGGAGTAAGGAAGCAGATCTGGATGCTTCTTTGCGTCATCGTCGCGTTCCACTCCGTATGTCCATCCCTCGTCTATACGTCCTTTGGACCATACTTCGTGGGTGTTTTCAGCGATGGCCTCGGTAAGCTCATCCAACTCTTCCGGGAGCGAAACATCATCAAGGTTCAACGGTGCCGGTTTATATGTTTGAGCAACTTTGTCAATAGTATTGACTGCTACCATATAGAACTTAGAATCCCTCCAGGCATCAATAAACCTGTCGCGGGGAATTCGCTGTGGAATATCCCCGAGATTAGGATTGAAAGCAATAATCTCGTCCTCCAGGGAAAGGATGACTATGGCATGATCCGGGATTTCGCCGACGAACTTGTCTTCAATCATCTCAACAATCTCGTTCCCGTCGATTTCTCCGCCATCAATGACAACGATTACTTCTGAACCAAGTTCAAGGGCATCCTTTACATCCTGAAGCGTGGCATAATATTTCCTGGAAACGCACAGGCCATTATCGGCGCACAAACTCCCAATTCTGAAAAGAGGAGTACCTCCTTCTTTCAACCATTCGGCTGAAGATGCCTTCTCCTCCAATTGTTCCTCTGAAAAAGTGAATCCAAACTTCTGGAGCACATATTGCTCGCAACGCACATTGCAGAGGTTGTCATTCTCTCCAGCTGCGGCCTGAGCCAACATCGGAATCTCATCTACTCTTGGACTCACGATAGAAAGATACTCCCTAAAGCGGCTGTCGTTTTTTGCGGCATTGAGGATTGCCTCTACTTCTTCCGTAGTAGCATTGCCTTCCAGGAAAGCTGCGAGGGTCTGATCTGTAATATTACTCTTCTCCATTTTCAAATTCTTTGAGCGCAATGGCTGTTAGTTCTACAAGTGCCCTTCTCTTGATATTGTAGAGGTTTGCCACGGAGGTATTCATCTCTACGGCGAGTTCCTCATAATCTACATCATCAATCATAATACGTTTCAGGACCATCCGATTACGCGGATTATGCATCAATTCAAGCAGTCTGCGGACATCCTGTTTTATCGCCTCTTTCTCCAAAGGCTCAATAGTGGGTTCATCTATGGGATAAAGAGGTTCTGAAGATGCGTCTTCTATCACAGCCCCGCCATCCCTTTTCTCCAAGAAGAACCTTGTGGCTACACATTTAAGCCAGAGGAAGATGCTGCAGCGCCCTTGGAAGGTACGAAGACGCCGCCCATCCTTTTCAAGCAGATAAATATACAATTCGTTTACGAGTTCGTCATAGTCGACCTCGTAATTGAATACTTTTCTGATGATGGAATATAGGAGTGGGCGACACCACACAAAAAAGAAATCGTGCGTCATCTTCTCGTCTTTTGTTATCAAGGCGTCGATGATTTGTGTGTCAGTTGGTTGCATATTTGTCAATTAATCAAGCAAATTTACTAAAAAACGATGAAAATCGCTAAATGTACCCGAATTCTAATCTGCCACTTATGAAAAAGAGTACAATAAGCCCTTGGAGTTGGATTGAATTGCAAGCACACTGTGCCCTTGCCAAAGGAGACTGGTATCAATTTGCGTTCTATGCCATTTTAGTGATTCTTCTACTCGGTATATTCTCGTTTGGGTTCAGCTTGGTCAGAGAATGTACATGGGCGGTTATTGACTATTCATCGTGGAAGGCGAGCCGCACAGCGGCCATCCCGAGACGGGATGCTTCAATCCGATCGTGGAAATGCTGGGCCTTCCGGAGATTCTGGGAGCAAACATCCATGAAAGAATCTACCGCCAGCCCTGGCTCAATCGGGAACGGGCCTATGTGCAGCTCATCTCGAAACTGCTCGGGGTGGAGTTCGACTCCATCTGGCGGAGGCACAGGCGCCTGCTCGTCCAGAAGGCTATTGCGTGGGCCCTCGGCATCCTGGCCATCGTGGCCGCCCTGGCCGCTGTCTGGGCAGCGAATCAGCCGGCCGACGTATCGGTGTCGTTGGAGGAGGTTTCTGTTTGGAACGATATGCTTCCTCCCAGGGGAGATGCCGTGGTAACGCTTTTTTTGGATAACGAAACCAAGACGGATACATTGTACGCGCAGTCTGACAGCTTGGTTTTTGCCAATCTGCCGCACAGGTATCTGAACCACGCTGTTCGGATGACAGTCTCCTGTCGTGATTTTATCTATGTTGATACGACCCTGGTCCTGACCAATCCGGTGAAACTGGCTCTACGCCGGGATCCGTCAGTGTACGGAGATGTTCATTTTCGTTTGTGGAACCCTAGAACGGAACGTTTCGTGCCCGATGTTAGCCTTGAAATAGCCGGATCCACCGTTTCGTCCGATGCGGACGGTCGGGTATCGCTGTTCATCCCTTTGGAGTCGCAGAGGGCCTCCTATCCGATTTCAGCATCTATTCCCCTGGCCGATTCTGCCATTTATCTCCCTTGCGGTCCGGATGATGTGGTGATTGTTGAGGAGTAAACTTAGATCCTAAATCACTCAAAATAACCAAGTGATTCCCAAAAGCCTGTTATTGAAGACGATTTTATATAAAACCGAGGGGATAGAGCAGAGTGCCTTGCGGCACGGGCTGAAGCCCATCTATCTAAGGGCCCTTAATACCTTCGATAGTGACTTCGAACCTTCACGATTTTGCCATTGCGTCGACGGATATGCGCCTTCACCTTGACAAGTTTTGTGATCTCCACTCTAATGGAGACAAGAACAGTTCTCGGTCTTGTTCTTCTTTTCATTGGATAATTGTTAGCTTGTAAGAACAACGGCCTCCCTGTAGAAGCACCTCCCCTCGGTTGTATTAATCATCTTTTGAAATCAAACAGGCACCTATTAAGGGTAGATGCCTGTTGAATCTTTTGCTAACAATCATTGTATCCAATGACTATGCAAAGATACGAATACTTTTTATTCCGGCAATAGTCACGAATCAAATCTTGCAAGATAGCCATTATTTTGCTAAGTTTGCAAATACGCCTAATGACCATGAAAACAAAGCCATACGACATTTTTATCAGCTACCGCCGGGCAGGAGGAGCGCAGTATGCGCGAATCCTGCAGCTTATGCTCCAGCAGCGTGGCTATAATGTGTTTCTCGATTATGATGAACTGACCGACGGGGTGTTCGGGGACCATATCAAGGCCGCCATCAAGGAGGCGCCGGTTTTTATGCTAATCCTCTCCGAACGGTCGATGAACCGTTGCCTGAATGAGAATGACTGGGTCCGTCAGGAAATCCTGCTGGCCATCCGGCAGGGCAAGCACCTGATTCCCGTGAATCCCGACAATTCATTCGACGGCTTTCCGGCCGATACCGAAACGCAGCATCTTCCTCCGGAAATCCGGAATCAGATCAGTTCACACCAGTTCTCCGAGATTAATTTCGGTCAGACCCTGGGCGTCACGCTGGACCTGATGATCAAGAACCGGATCGTTCCCACGCTGGGGGAACGCAATGCGGCGGAACATATTGATACAGACTTCTCTGCGGCGCAGGAAACGCTAGCAAAACAGGAGAAGCATAACCGCTTTATGAAGCGTCTGGGGGTTGCCGGCGTGCTGGCGGTCGTGCTGATGGTTCTGGGAACATGTGGCTGGTTCTACCTGAACCGGCGTGCGTCAGATTCCCTGGAACAGTTGCGCACGGAATTGCAGGAAAAGCACCGGAACTTCGGCCTTCAGTTTAGCTCCCGGGTGAGCCGGGAGCAGATGCTCACGGTGGATGCCATCCTGATGAATATGGTCCCCGTTCGTCCCGATACCCTGTGGATGAGCCAGTTCGAGTTTACGGTGGGGGAGTGGAATGGCATTACGGGCGCGTCTACTGATGCAAACCAGGGGCATATGCCCAAGACCAATGTGTCCTTTGGAGAAATCTATATGTTCCTGGTGAGCCTGGGTGATATGACGAATATCGGTTTTGAGTTGCCCAGTGAGCCGGATTGGGATTATGCTGCCCGCGGCGGCGGACATCCGGAAAACACGACCTATGTGGGCAGTGATGACCTGGATGCTGTGGCGTGGTATCGGGACAACTCCGGCGGAAGCGCCCATCCTAGCGACGGTCAGCAGGGAAAGGACCCCAATGGGCTGGATCTTTACGATATGAGCGGCAACGTCAGCGAACTGTGTAACAGCCCTTTTGGTGAGAGCGGATTATATGTAATCCGTGGCGGTAGTTACGATTCGCCGGCATCAGAAGTCACCGTTTCTTCACGGAAAGGCTTTGACACCAGTGCAAAAGATCAGACGGTGGGATTCCGGATTATTGTCAGAAAACCTTAGTTCGCCAGTATTATGAGGAAGATTGCACTTTTACTCTTGTCTTTTTTCTGCGCAGGATTTCTCTATGCACAGGAAGAGGTTCCAGCCCAATGGGAAATTCAGGCTGTTTTAGATGCCTGTATTGCTATGCGCGATGCCGTGGCTGCAGGGGACTCGGATGCAATTCGGCAGTCGGCCGCAGATCTGAGGGCTACCGAAACGGCCCCTTTTAACACTCTTCGCTGTAAGGATGATTCAGTAGCGTCGCTGAACGGTCATCTTGTGTTTGACGAGGCCTTTGCCGATAGCCTGGCTGTGGGGAAAACGGCGGTTTATGACAAGGCTGACGAGTTGGTTCGTTCTTCGGCTCATCGTGGTCAGACGGCAGATGGATCCATCTTGACCAAGACCTGTTTTGTAAAGGCAAAAGATAGTACCCGGTATACTTTTTCTTCCAAAGGTCATCAGGAGCTTGCCGTCGTGGCGGAATCGGGCGGCTTGGTGACGATGAAGATTCACGTCACGAACAGTGCCGGACTGGATCGCCGCTTCGATGATACCAAATCCGTGAAGGCTGGTCTGCCCCAGCGAAAAGCCTCCTTTGATCTGCCTACCGACCGTCGTAATACCGTGGAACTGGAAATTGTGAACTGTGGGGAGAAGGATTGCAGTTTTGTGGTGATCAGCAACTGATTCCGGAAGGGCTGATGCCTATGGACCGCTTCGTCGTCCTGTTTTCCCTTCTGGCCTTGCTCCCTGTTCGGGCAAGCGGCCAGGTCTATCAGATAGAGGATGTCGTCCGCTTGTTGCAAGAGGCGGATTCGGTGTCACAGGTAAAGTTTGCCGACAACTATGTGTTATGGGCCATCAACGCAGGGAAGACGTATCGGTTACAGGATGAGGCTGAAACGATAGCCAGCCATTTGAATAAAGCCGTTCCCGCAAAGTTTAAGAGCGGGATTCTGAAGCGCCTGGCTACAAATGGCTTTTGGAGGACGCGTACATACTGGCTGCGCGAATCGCCGGGCGCTGCAGGACTTTTTGACTTGGAAGAGAAGTGGAAGACATTTCCCTCCTCGCAGTTCCCCACCGTGGGCAAAGACGCGCTGATGCTGTTCTCCCGGCAACACGAAATCGTTCCGGCCAATGCCCGGGAGCAAACCCTTATCGAAGCGTTCAACGCAGGCTACGCTGAATATGTTTCCCAAAAGTCTTACTTCAGTGATGCGAAGAAGAATCAGTTGCTGCAGGAAGCCATCGAGATACGGAATGCCATCGGCGGCAGACTGGGGAAGCGGCATATCCTCTATGGTACAGCCACTTGCCAGGTTGCGATGGCGTATGCCATCCTCTTCAACTACGAGGAATCCGTACGCCTGTACGACGAGGCGGCTTCGGTTTTCAAGCGAAAAAAAGATGCGCTGGGCATGCGTCTGGCTACCTATAGTGCCAGCCATCAGATACAAAGGCACGCGGAGCTGCTGATCGTCAAGAAAGATTATGATGCCGTTCGCGATGAGAAGAATCGGGAATATGAACTGGTCAGCCGGAATCTGGGTACTACCCATATCCTGAGCCAGATCGTTGCCGATGAAAGGGAGGCCATGCCTGCCCAGCGGCTTACGCAATCTGAGCAAAGCAGGGCGAGAGTGGAGTGGAATATCGAAAAGCAGAAAAGAGATCCCAATGCGGATGTATTCGCCGAGGGGGTCCGTCTGGCCCAGAGCGGGAACTATGCCGAAGCTGTCAAGGTGTTCCTTCGCTGTGACAGCCTGGATAAGGCGAAAATGACGTGGAAGGACTTCCGGCGGCAGTACACGCAGCAGTGGGTTGTCTGGTGCTATGTGCAAAGCGGGCAGGAAGACCGGGTTTTTGACTATATGGCCTCTTCCGGCGTGATCCCTTCGATTTACGATTTCGTGGAAGGCCTGCGAGTCGTTACGTCCATCGGTCTTCCCCCCATCGACCGTTCACAGACACGCGATTTAGATTATTTGGTCAATCGATGGGAGGACCATTGGAAAGCCGGCATATCCGATTCGTACCAAAGGCAATATCTTCAGAAGGCTGGCGAGGTTTTTGGCACAAACAGCCTGGCATATGCGCGGATTCTGACGCATATGAGCCCGCTTCTTTACATCCCGACCAGTGACGTTGTTGACAGCTTGAATCGCGCCAAAGAGATTTTTGCTTTCCATCTGGGAAACGACGAACTGGCAGAGGCTTATCTGCTGGAGAAACGTGCGGGGATATACTATAGCCTGGGATATGTGCCCGATGGTATCCAGTGCCTTGAATCGGCACTGGATATCTATGCTCACCGGTTCGGCAAGAAATCCCGTCCGTACACGAAGCTAATCAATAAGCTTCTTTCTTACTACGAGCAGGTTGATCCTTCGCTGGATATGGCCCGCTGGCAGCTTCAATTGTCCGAGTCCGATGCTTCCTTGCATTTATACGAACGAACGTTATTATTGTCTGGCGCCGCCCGCATCATCCGTCAGCAGGAGGAGCGGATAGACGGGATGTTACCCTCCGAGAAAGCATCCGGTATCTATTCCGAAATTGCCGATTTGTGCCGGAAGAAGAGGGTTGTCCCGCAATACACAGAGCTGTTTGACCGGCAGCGGTATCAAGATATCTATGATCAGCCGGACGGGACGGATTCCATCGGCAGGCGGGAACTTTGCTATTCTGCCTACTGTGAAGCCCGGATTCAGAAGGCCTGGTGTGGTTTTATCACCCAATACCTGGGAAAGAAGCCCGTTACCGCCCAGGATTCGCTCCGGGTACTCATCGGCGATATTGACCGTACCTTGGCGCTCGTTCCGACGGATAAACAGTACGAGCTGTTCCGGGAGCGGTCTCTTAATGTACGCCGGCTGGCGCTCACAACCCTGCTCCGGATCGCATATTACACAAAGGATTATCAAGAAGTAATCTCCACGGCCGATCAGGTCCTGCAGTTGGCGAAGGTCCTCAATCCCCGCCGGGACCATTTTACCCGGATCGATACGATCCCGACCCTGAACTACAAGTCCAGGGCGCTGGTGGCGTTAAAGCGGAATCCCGAAGCCGACAGCCTTTGGCGGAACGCATTGGCCCATATCCGGAAAGCGGAGGAGGAGAAAACCGTTTATAGCGAAGAGAAGGAGGTTCATGACGAAGCGTTCTACGATTATGCCCTTGCCCTGCAGGGAATGACGCGGCCCGGACAGGCCGCGGCCTATCTGTCGCAATACGTGGACCGTATCACGCCCCGCATCCTGAGCGGACTCGTCGCAGTGAACGCCCTGAAGCGAGAAAGCTATTGGCGCGATAAGGGTTCGTTCTTCGAACGCGACCTTCCACGCTTCGCCTACAGAAACCGTGAGCCGTCCACCATGTGCCAGTTATATGATGCGGCTTTGTTATGTAAGGGATTGTTACTAAATACCGAGAAGGAGATCAGGCATTACCTGCTCGAAAGCGGTGACTCGACGCTCCTTTCCCTTTATGACCAGTGGCGAAGTGACCAGCAGTTGTTGGAGCAGCAACTCCGGCATCCCCAGACGGAGCGAATCGTCAATACCGATTCGTTGCAGTTGCGCCAGCGGACGCGCCAGCAATTCATCTTTCAAAGTACCAGTAAGGACAACAAGGAGACCATTGTCCAGCGCCTCCTTACCTCTTGGGCGGATATTCAGCGGAAACTCGGTCCTGAAGATGCTGCCGTCGAGTTTTTAACCATTCCGGAAAACAGCGGTAATACGCTGTATTTCGCCCTTACGCTACGGCCGGGTTACGAGGCGCCCCATATGACGGTGCTTTGCACACAGGACAGGATTCAGCAGCTGTCCTTTGACGAGCGGTATCAGACCGACTCGCTTCACCACATGTTGTGGCAACCGCTGGAGACGGAACTGGCCCATGCCCGGCGCGTCTTTTTCTCTCCGGCGGGCGCGCTTCACCAAATCGGTATCGAACATGTGCCGGGACTGCCGGAACGGGATTATTACCGCCTTTCGTCCACCCGTGAACTGATATCCCCCCACTCGGAAAGCCGAGACATCGATGCGGTCCTTTACGGGGGCTTGCAATATGAACTGACCGACTCCGAGCGGCAACAATTGCGCCGGAACAATCAGCCGGAGCCTCTTCCCCATCTTCGCGACATTTCGGATTTGCGCGACCTTCGGAAGGCTGAACAGGAACTTCCTGTCCTGGAAGGCTCGTTGCAGGAAGTGCTAGGAATTGGTGCAATCCTGCATAAGCAAAATGCCGGTACCGTTACAGCTACCGGGTTGGAGGGTACGGAGACTGGTTTCAAGGCGCTCTCAGGGAAAGGAAAGTCGCTGATTCATCTGTCTACCCATGGCTTCTACCTGCCTGAACAGAAGACTCGGGAAGCGGAAGGCGGCTGGGAACAACTATTTGCCGGCAGCGGACAAACCCTGTCGTTTGAAGAACAATCCCTGCGCCGGTCAGGGCTTCTCATGACGGGTGCGGCCGATTTTATCTTTGGCGAAACCGATGGAACGGAAGCTGAAGATGGCATACTGACCGCCGAGGAAATCTCGCAAATCAATCTGCAGGGTCTTGACCTCGTTGTCCTTTCGGCCTGTGAGACCGGACTGGGTGACATTACCAGCGATGGCGTCTTCGGCTTTCAGCGGGGTTTTAAAAAGGCCGGAGCCGGCAGCATCCTGATGTCCCTCTGGAAAGTTGACGATGAGGCTACCTGCCTGCTGATGACGGAGTTTTACAAGAATTGGATTGGACGCAAGATGACCAAGCACGCTGCTCTCGAACAGGCGAAGAACACCGTTCGTTCCCATAAAGAAAAAGGCTGGGATGATCCGAAATACTGGGCAGCCTTCATTTTACTGGATGCATTAGACTAACACGATTATGAAACGTTTACTCATTCTCTTTCTGACACTTACGCAATTCACCCTCTTTGCCTCCGCTCAGTCCCTCCAGCAGGCGGATAGCCTGCACCAGCGGGGAAGGGAGTTGCTGGGCGAGGGGAAGATTTCCGAGGGACGCGAGTGTACGCGTCAGGCGATGGAAATACGGAAGGCGCTGCTGGGCGAAGTGAGTGAGGAGTACATCACCTCGCTGAACAATTACGCCATTTCGTTCAGTATGGAGGAGGATTACAAACAGGCCATCCTCCTGCAGAAGCAGGTGATGCAACTCTGTGGGAAACTGAAGCAGCCCCACAAAAACTTGGGCTCCTACATCATGAACATGGGGCGCTATTACTTCCTGACCGATGACTACGCCCACGCTGCCGATTATTTCGACCAGGCCATCCCCCTCGTGGAAAAACACAGCGAAATCTACGAAAAGATCCTGGAATGGCTTGGCTTCTGCTACACGGAAATGGGCGATACGAAGCGTCTGGAACATATCATGGCCCTGATGGATGAGCATAACCGGAATGAATTGAAAAAGCCCTGCAACGAGCCGAAGTGTATGCTGGAAAGGGCGCAGTATTATGCCTCGACGGGAGAAACGGCCCTGGCCAGGGAGCATTTCCTGAACCTGCTGTCAATGCCGACGGATGCCGGAACGAAAGCGAAGATGTTTGAGGAGTATGCCCGATTTTTGGGCAATACCGGTGATTATGCGCAAGGTGGAGAGTATTATCTCTCGGCCGCCAGTCTTAGAAAAGCTTCCGGCAAGGAAAACGAGGTCTCGGCTAATTTGCGATTCAAGGCAGGGCAGTATTTCTTCGTCGGGAAAAGGTATGCTCAGTCGGTGGAGGCTTATCTGTTGGTTGTCGATTACTATCGGCAAATCGATACCCCGGCTGCGCGGAAAAGTGTTGCCCAATGTATGAAGGGATTGGGGAACGCATATCTGGGTTTGCATGATTATGAAAAGGCGAGGGAGAGTTACCTGCAGCTGGCCAACTATTACGAGCAGTATGACCCGGATAACGAGGAGTATCCGCGCGCTATCCTGAAGGTTGCCAAAGAAGAAAAGTATTTAAAGGAATTCGAATCGTCGATTGAGCATCATAAGCAGGCCATGGCTATGTTCGAATCGCGCAATATGACCAGCGATTATTCCGATGCGGCTGCTTCTCTCCAATCCTGTTATGCCCAGGCCGGTGTTAATGAGACGGTAGACCGGAAAACAGACGAATCCCGCGCAGCAAGGATAGCGAAGATTGACGGGTTGATTGAACAGGAACTCACCAATTTGGACATGGTCCGTACCTATCTGGGGAAACTCCAATATGCCCGTTCCCTGGCTACCTTGGGTGGCTGCTACGAAATGAAAGAAGACTGGGATAATAGCGTTAGATACTATCATCTCTACATGGAAACGGTTCGGGAGGCTATCCGCGATGAATTCCGGCTGCAGGGCGAGGCGGAACGTATGGTTGTATGGGAAGATGAAAAGAAAGACGTTGCCCAGTTGCTGCAGCTGCTTGTTGAGATTCCGGAGGAGAATGCGGTTTTACAGCAGGAAATGGCAGGAATCGCCTTCGATGCCGAACTTCTTGCGAAAGGCGTCCTTCTCAATTCATCCATCGAATTCGGGAAGGTGTTGTCCGATGGCGGAGATGATCAGTTGAAGGAGGCCTTTGAGCAGACAAAGGCCAACGAGACCGAACTCCAGCGTCTTCGGCTCAGTGCCGCCTCTGATGAGGACCTAAGCCGAATTCTAACGCTGACTCAGGAGAATCAGGTTTTGCAGCTGGCTCTTTATCGCGGCTGTGCTGAGTTTGCAGACTTTACCAATTATATCTCGTATACCTGGCAGAGTGTCCGGGATGCGTTAGGGGAGAACGATGTCGCCATTGAATTCGCCATAGTGGGCAGTCAGTATTTCAGTGCTGACCAACACTTGATGGCCTTGATTATCAGCAAGGAGATGGATGCGCCCCGGGCTATCAGAATTTGTGATGCGAATACACTTAAGTCTCTGGAAGCATCCGAAGATATGTATCAGTCACCGCTTGCCGGAAATACCATCTGGGGAACCATTCGGCCGTATCTCAGCGGAAAAAACCGGATCTTTTTTTCGGCTGACGGGTCACTGCACCGGATGGGCATTGAGTATCTGCTTATCAACGAAAAGCCTATGTCGGAGCTGTACGAAGTTTATCGCTTGTCTTCGACCAAAGAGCTTTGCTATTCTCGGGGCAGAATTAAACCTTCGCAGGCTGTCCTTTTCGGCGATATCAACTATAATGAAGATGCGACCGAATCAGCAGATATGCAATCATTGACCGGCCAGAAGCGGGGCTCCTCCGGATTCCATAATTTGGATAACACCCTTCGTGAGGTAAATGGCATTCAGTCTGTACTGAAAGCTCAAGGTGTTGACCATGTGATTGCCCTTCGGGATACCGAGGCCAGTCGTGTTGCTTTTGTCAGCCTTTCCGACTCACAGGTCAACCTGATCCATATTGCCACCCACGGTCTGTTCAGGGACGAGAAGGCCAGCGATGCCGAGTCGATGAAAAACAGTGTTCTGGCCTTTGCAGGAGCGAATGTCGATGACCAGGCACTCGTTTCGGCCGCCGACATTGCCGGAATGAACCTGCGTCAATGCGACTTGGCGGTGTTGTCTGCCTGTGAGACCGGCCTCGGAAAGCTGGGAGATGACGGTGTCTTCGGCCTGCAGCGCGGTTTCAAGAACGCGGGTGTCCATACGCTTTTGATGAGCTTGAAAGAAGTGCACGATCAGTCGACCGCGGATTTGATGATCCGATTCTATCAGCATTTGATGGACGGCTCAACCAAGCGGGAAGCCCTTGTAAAAGCCCAGCAGGAGATTCGTCAGATGGGCTATACGGACCCGGAATACTGGGCGACGTTCATCCTGCTGGACGGGGTGGACTGATCAGTTCTTCATCACGCCGGGGCCGCCCTGGCCTCCCGGGCCGCCGGCCGGGGGCGTCCCGGCGGCGCTTGCGCCCGCGCCGGTTGCACCGGCTGCGGCGCTGGAGGCGGAAGCTCCGCCTGCACCTGACGTTCGGGCGCCGGAAGCTGACGAGGTCAGACCCGCGGCCGAAGCGGTCGATGTCAAACTCTGGCGCACCATCGTCTTGATCAGATTGTTACCGTTCTGCTGCCACAGAGTCTTGAAATATTCCCCGACCTCACTGCCTTTTTTCTGCATTTTCCGCAGTCGCTTGTAATCCTGTTTCCACTCTTTCATCTTAATATTGCGGTTTTCGTCGGAAACGAAACTGCACGTCTCGCTGATCTTGACCTTCATGTTGTACTCTCCCGTTCCCCACATGGGTTCCGTTCCGCTGATGGGCATGAAAGAGCGCGGCACCACGAAGCAGTCGCCCTGGATGTTCACGAAATTGGTATCCAATTTATCCCGGAGCGTAGGATCTGCGGCAATCCGGTGCCGGTTTTGCTCGATCTCCCGCCGGGAATAGGAGTACACTTCCGTTCCGGAGGGGATGGGTACCTGCAAGTTGAACCGACCCAGTTCCACATTGCGCTGCACCATTACCGCTTCATTAATCCAGGAGGAACTCAAAGAAAGCTCCATACCCACAGTCAGCCGATCCCGTTCGTCATACGAGAATTGGTTGTCCCGCTCCGTATTTTCCCCGGGGGAGAGCCGGATTCCATTAGCCGACAGATTGGGTAGGTGGCATGAATACGGATGGAAGCAGATGGTGTCCACGACCAGGTAGAACTTGCTGTGCTGGAACAGATGCGCCAGTCGGGTTGTATCTATGTGGCAGGTCAGGTATAGGACCTCTTGTCCGGAGCGCACACCCCGTACCGAAATACCATCAAAATTGATGTTGGAAGGATCAAGGGCACCATACCGGGAGGTCTCCTTGTAAAAGTCCTGCAGTCCCCGGATGGAAGAGAGGCTGTCCGTGTAACTGCATTCGTTCTGAATCATCCGCATCCAGTTCTGTTTCTGGGTTTGTGGGTACTTGGCCAGCTTGATTACTTCCGAGGATGCGATATCGATAAGGCTGTTCAGTCCGGACATCCCGACCGCGGCCAGTATACTGGTTATGACGGCTCGATTTGCACCGCCCCTTTCCTGAAGGCTCTCCACAGTTCTTGTAATTCTTTCCCGGCGCTGGTCGTCCATCTGGTTTACGGTGACCATCCAGCTGTCGCCGGAATCACCTCCTCCCGGACGGCCTCCGGGCGCGTTTCCGCCCCGTGCGGGGCCTTTCTGGGAATAGAGCATGGACGGGCTAAGCGCCAGCAACAGCAAAAGGGCAAATGTCTTTTTCATATTGGGGTTCGTTTTAGTTGATAGCATCGATTAGTAGAAAGGCATCCGTGTATTGGGGAAGCCTGTAATCCGTGGCCGCCGGTCTGGTTACATAGGAAAGGGTCGCTTGGTTGAAGCGCAGGACAGGATCGTTCGTCGCGGCCTCTTCCTGGAAAGAGGTCCGGGCTTCGAAAAAGGCCTTGTGGACGGAATATCCAGCAACAAGCAGTTGATGGAAACGGGACATGAACAGGGCTGTGGCCTTGTCATCGACATTCCATAGACTCAAAACCATACATCCGACTCCTGCATCCTTTAATCCGCGCTGGATACCGAAGACCCCATCACCTGTCACCATCCCCAGTCCCGTTTGGCAGGCCGAGATGATGGCCAGGTCAACCCCGGAAAGGTCCAGTGTGGCAATCTCTGCGGCGGAAAGGAGACCGTCCGTGCGATTAGGACTGAAATGGTGGTCTGAAAGGGTGATGCTGGCTCCGGCCAGTGCCAGAATACACTGCGAAAGAGTATTGTCTTCCATACAGGGTTTCAAATCTGTTCCCTGGGGTATCTCGGCCGAGCCGAAATAGCCGTGTGTGGACAGGCTGACAACGGGGAAAGAGGGGGCTAGCGTCCGGATGGCCAATTCCGTGGCTGCATTCCCCATCATCAGGGTGTCGTCCGGGCAGTTCCGGAGTTGACAGATGGATTCAGCCTCCGTTTTGGAACCGGCCAGATAGTCGAAACGTGCATGAATATCGCGCATGAAACGATACGCCAGGCTGTCATTATCGCCAGTCGATGTCGGAACGGTGGCGTTATAGTGAATTCCACCAGCTATCAGGGCCGATGATACATCGACGCTGTCTTTTTCCAAAAGGCGGCGGGAGGAGGAGAGCCGGTAGAACTCTTTCCCCGCCAATGCATCCGGTAAAAGGTACTCTACCGCCAGTTGATGGAGGTAACCGTCTGGAACAAAATATACTCTCCTGCAGGCTCCGATTGTCGCGATGAGCGCATCATTCCAGAGAAATGATGCGAGAGATTTGTCGGAATACATCGGATTCTTCAACTTGCCGCTGGTGGAGTATATCCGTTCCCGAATGCTCCGGCCATCAATTTCGTAGTCAAAGAATGCGTCCGGTCCGACAAAGGGAACCCATACAGGTTTTCCGTTTCTGCCCAGCACTAAAGCGCCCATCTTCAGGGTATCCGATTTCTCATATTGGACGAACTCAATGACGCATGCTTCGGCGGGCAGCTTTTTTTGGATATCCTTCCAGTTGTATCGTAGCGTATTCAAGGCATCTTTTCCAGCTACACCGGTGCCGGAAAGACGATTCAATTGCAATAGAAGGCCCTTCGTGAATAGGACAGAATTGAATACCAGCTCGGGATTCGCGTCTTCCAACTGGCAGCAGTCCGCCAGGAAGGGACGCATCCGCATCCAGTACTCTTTCCGCTGTACTGCGTCCATGGCGGAGAAGTGCTGTAAGGCATCTGCCTGACGCCATTCGAAGAAGGCTTGATATAGGGGGGACGCCTGAACTGCACAGCCCTGGGCATCTGAAAGCATGAGGATTTTCGCTTTCTTCCGAAGAGTCTCGTAATAGGTCTCATCCTTGCCGTTGAGGGAAGAGAGAGCCCTATCAATCCATTCCACGGCTTCCTCACTTCGGCCTACCCGGGCCAGACAAAGGGCTTTCTGGGTCTTGAGATCTTGCCAGGTTGAATATCCCTTATCGCCTTCCACGAATTCATCGTTCATCCAAGCGTTTTGATAGGCGGTTTCCGCGATGGTGATATCGGAAAGGGCTTCCGCATAGCGTGCCTGCCGGTAATGGAGTTGGGCAAGCTCCCGGTAAATGATGGGGATCTTGTCCAGGTCGTACTTGAAAGGAAGGTCTTCGCGCCGATAGATGGAGAGCGCCTGGAGAAACTTTTCTTCGGCCAGGTGGAAGGACTTTTCCTCATAGTTTCCGTTTTCGTAATGCCAGTCTCCCAGCAGTTTAAGGCGGTCGGCAGTATATTCCAGGGAATCTGTGCGGTTGAGGATGCCTGCGTTGCTTCGTGACTGCAGCGCAACGTTCAGGGTGTCGGTCATCTCCAAGATTCCGGTACGGGAACTCTTTTCATACTGTCTGTTCCCTTCGTTCACGTAGGCATCCATCATAATCCGGAACTGGTCATCTTCGCATGTTGCCGGATTCTGCGCCCTCAGCAGGGTGCAGGATAGAAATACCGAAAACAGTATCCATGAAAACCTGCACCTCATTTTGAGCGGGTATTATGATTGATAATCACAAAGGCCTGACTCTTTTTTCCGCCGGTGACGGAAAGAATCAAAGTCTGGCTATTGATGAGAGCAGGGCACTCGATCGAGGCAATCAGGGTTCCGTTACCGGTATCGACAAAAGGAATCGGCTCTCCATCTCCGATGGAAACGCTCGCGGTTAAATCCCCGCCGGAGAATGGAATCAGGATAAAACACTGGTCCCCTTCCCGCCCCTTAAGCGTATACCGAACCGTCTGCCCGGATTGCACAGAACGCTCGTAAAGGGAATAATTGTACCGCTCGTCCTCACCATTGAGCATGTCTCCGTGGGTAGTAACGTACTTCCGATTCCCTGCAATCTGGGTCAAGGCCCTGTTCAACTTGAAGCGCGGCAATTTTACCGATGGGGGGCACTCTCCGGTCTGGAATGCTCCGGTCTCGTTCATCGGGGTCCATTTCCTGTCCTCTGAAAGCAGTCGGCATGCTTCCAGATACGAGGCTTCATCTTGATTCCCCAACAGACGGACAATTCCGACCAGATATTCAGTCTCCTCGTCCATGCCGACCGTCTGCCCAACCACGGGGAGGGCTCCGAAAAGGAAAAGGAGCAGTATAAGCTTTTTTGTCATAGGCATATCATGAGTCAATCATCGGATCTGGCCAGAATCCCGCCTCCGGACTTCCTCGATTTCCTGCTCTTTCATTCATCGGCTTCAATGGGCGTTGAGGCTTCTTGTCCAGGCATTGCCTGAGACCTGTTTCGGCTTCTTCCGACAGGAGGGCAGGAGAGGGTCTTGCCTTCGGGTCAAACGCCAGGCACCGGCACAGTAAATCACTCAGTTCCGGCATGGCTTTGCGGAGATAGGGAACCGGTGAATCCGGTTGTTGGGCTTTCCCTCCCAGACCGTTGAACACCGGATTACCCAAAACCAGTGTAAAGACAGTTGCTCCCAGGGACCATACATCGCTGCTCTCATCCATGGGACCTTCCGGGGCAACAAACCGAAAGTCCTCCGGGTCATTCCGTGTCTCTACTCCCGGAGCGGGATGGCACATCCCGAAATCGGCCAAGAGGAAATGATCTCCGTCCCAAAGGATATTGCCGGGGCATACGGATCCGTGGCAATACCCTCGCTCTTGAAGGTAATCCAGGGCAGAGGCTATTTGTCCCAGCAATTGCCAGGCTACAGATTCGGATACTGTGCCGGCCAGGCACTCAACTGAACGTCCTTTGCAATAGGGAAGCACAATCCCATCTTGGATATATGCCTCCGGGCGCAGCAGGTGCGGATGAGTGAAGAGGCGGGCTGTTTCAAACTCTTTCCGAGCCTGGGCCTCCATCTCGGGCGGGAATGATTTGATGGCAAAGGAGAGTCCGTCCGTTCGCCTGATAGCAGAACGCACAGAAGCTTTATGGCCGGTTCCCAGCAGGAATAAGAACTGATAATCAGTCATCGTTTCCCTCCTTTTTCATTTCTGAGACCGGAACCGAATAGATCCGTGATCCGCCCTTGTTGTCTACGACCGAGATGACACCTACTGCGGTCACCGATGTCCCCCGGTTGACCAGAACCGGACCTCCGGAATATCCGGTCACTAGCTGTCCGTTGTGGATAATCATTTCTCCTTCTGAATAGCTCCTCCGGACTGTCCCCTCCGATCGTTCAAAGCCTTTCGTCTGATAATTGGGATAGCCCATGAAAATCAAAGCGGTACCCTGTTCCAGCAGACCGGGCAACTGGTCCTTCGTCGCCAGACGGATGGAACCGGCCATGCCGGCATGGACATAAGCGATGTCATCCAACATCATATCCCGACGGGCAAAACGTCCGGTGATGCTGCGCCAATAGAATTCTTGGTTGAAGTTGCCCAGTTCCACAATTTCGTCCCGGGAGATGTCATAGATGAAGTCAGAGGAGAGAAGACAGATACTCAACTGTTCCGAAGCCTCATTTCCCCGGGCAAAGGTACATTTGCTGACTACCGAATAGACGGTATCTCCCGAATGCGTCTGATTATAGGTTTCGGCTTCCAAGGCCCATCGGACCGGCAAGGAACAGCCGGATAAGGCAAGGGTTGAGAGGAAGACGCCTTGATTGTTCAGCCATGGTTCGATGCAGTGCCTTGCGGTGACCAGCAGGCTGTCTTTGGTTAGGAAAGCAGTCCCGTTCTCAGTCCCCCCCTGTTCATGAACGTAGGAGAACGAACGGAGAATCCGGGATGACTCTGATGTGGTACGTACAAAATATACTGAATCGACCTGGATTTGAAGAACCGAGGAATGCAGGGCGGCAATTGCCTTCTCCCGAAACGAATTCTCCGTGACATGCCGGATTACGAACAGGGACAAAAGTCCTATCAACAGAAAGGGAAGGGTAAACAGGATTATGTGTACAGGACGGGGGAGGGAAGTGGAATGCAATACCCCTTTCCGATCTACATACTCGTCCTGCCGAACTTCGAATAGGAATTCTTCCTCGGCCTCACTGAAGCGGATCCGGTCCCCATCCTGGAGGTGATGAACGAGGGATACCGGACTTCCATTGACAAAACACTGGATATAGCAGGAAACCGGAATCAGAGACCAACCCTCCGGAGTGTCCGGACGGATCAATGCGAACACCTCGTCGGCAAAGATGCCATCATTGCCTATCTGGGCATCACAGCCTTCCTGCTGGCCGATACGGACCGTATCAGCCGCCGCCGACAGCTGCTTCTCTTTTTCATACCAGTGGCCGGGGCGGCTCCAGGATAGGGTATAATAGTCCTGGCTCATTCCCTCGTCCGACTTAAAAACGATTGGACCAGAAGGGGAATACATGCCGTCAGGTCCCGATCGTATTCCTGGACATTCCTACCCGTTTCGTCCGGGAGCAATTCATCATAGGCGCACAGATCGAAATGAGCATCCCGTTCTTTCTTGAACTTCCGTTTCAGACTGATGTCGGCGAGGACCGCTTCCCTTTCCTCGTCGGTGCAGGGGCGGCTTCCGGAAATGAGGCGCTCTACGCTCCATCGGTTGTGTTCCGTTTTGGCCAAGTATTCCACTTCTTCCGGACTCAAAGCGTAGAACTGACGCCAATCATCCCCCTCATGTCCTAAGGAACGCATCTTTCCTGCCATTGTCAGGACATTGCAGATGTTGGAGTTTCGCATCTTAAGTGAACCGACATGCTGCCAGGCTGACACTACTTCATCAGCCGGGAATGCGGTCGGCAATTCCTGAAACTGGTAAATGTAGGTATAGAAATAGTGCAGGAGTTTAGCCATTTCCACCAGGGGCATCCTCACATCCAGCCCGGTCGATTCCTTGCCGAATGCATATACCTTCCCGGAACGGGATTCTGGAAGCAGGGAGGTCCAGTCGTGCTTTTTTTGGAGGACCCAGACCGGAACGTCATTCACAAACAGATTGTCCGGGACGGACACGCTGGTTTGCACGTTGGCGGCGTCGTCCGGGCCGGAAATGACCAGGGTGAGCAGGCGGGCCGGATCCACCGCCCAGGCAGAGATCCGTTCTTCCACGAGCGGGTTACAGAGAGATGCATCGACGAACTCCCATTCAACATCTACGAAGTCCTTGCGTTTACCTTCGAAAAATGGGTGGTGCAGGTCCGATGTTTTCCTTTCGACATCGACGGTTCGGTAAAACGAATGGGTGAACAACTGCCGGTATCTTTGGATAAAAGCATCGCGGAACGGGGCGATCTGAGGGGAGATGAAACTGATCCGGGTTCTGAAGGGACGTTCGGCTTCCTCGTCATAGTTGGGGAAGTGGGCGACAAGAGCCGCCTGGACAGCCACTTCCCAAGCATAACGATCTGTTCCGCAAATAACCAGATGCACAAAGGATTTGGATTCTTTCGTCAAAGGATGCCAATCCAATGGTGGGGAGTCTGTTCGACTGATTCCAGGCATCCGGACGACCAGATTCCGAGCCCAGATCTCTTCGAGCGTCATCGGCCAGACTTCGAAAGAGGCATCCACAGCGGGTGGAAAGCCCGTCTTTTGCAACAGGTGGAGAACATCTGGATTCTGCAACAAAAGGAGAATCTGAATCCGGGGCGCGTCCATCTGGTGGAAACTTGCCATCGCGGACAAAAACGTCAGTGCCGCCGCATCATCCCGGTTTTTCTCCTCTGACGTAAGGATAATCACCTGCTGGACCGGTTGGGCTTGAAATACCTGAACGTCAAAGGATGCCGATTCAATGGCATCCGTCCCAATCTGCCTGTACTGGGTAAGCAGACTGGATTTCATCGGATGCTCTCCGAATATGATGGCTTTCTTGATTTCCATCCGGATGGGGTGGTTTTGGTACTAAACGGTTATTAATTACAACTTTTCAAATTTAAGTTTTTTTCTTTCTATATACAAGTGCTCGATTGAAAATAAGGACCCTATGATGTGGTTTGGAGTAAACTAGATAGCATTTTTCTTGAATTATGATTATCTTTGAATAATCATTCTTGACCACCATTAAACCTACTAAGATATTACTGGATAAACGTCGGCCCCATATTTCATTGAACCATTGTTTGCCCGATGACAGATATAGACATAAGAAACAGTTTAATCGCCCGTGACGAAACGGTCACCCGCCAGTTCTTTTACCAGAACTGTCGCCCGCTGTTGTATAAACTGATCAGCGACATTTTCCCGACGCATGTGGATTATGACGAGATGATCAGCGAGTTGTACATTCATCTGATGGCCAACGATGCACAGCGGTTACGGTCTTTTAACGGAGACAGTTCTATTTACCAGTGGATGAAAACCGTGGCCCGACGGTTTTTTCTGGACGTAAAAATACATGGTCGCGTGATAGAAGAAGAATCGAAAGAGCGTCTATATGAGAAAAATGACGTAGCAACCGATTCTTCAAAGCTGGAAGCCCAGATGGACGTGGCGGCACTATTGGACCAGATATCGAACGAGCGCTACCGGTTGGTGCTTAAAAAAGTTGTCCTGGAAGGGATGGACTACGATGAACTGGCTCAACTTACCGGCCTCAAGAAGTCCAATTTGTACAACATTAAAAAAAGGGCACTTGCTGAACTGGAGAGGATTGCTAAACTCGCGACAACATGCGATGGCGCATTATGCGCCATTATGTGCGAAGAGTTTATCCTGCATGTATTCGGTATCCATAAGACTCAGGAAGAGTTACGGATTCTGGCTGCATCGAAGGACTGGCTGAAGGCGGACGGCGTTGAGATTATGGACCTGGGTGCTATTCCTGAGTATTACGGACTCACCGTGGCCAAGCGCGCCCCTGCCGATCTGGAGGATATTGAGAAAGCGATAAAGAGGGGCTATCAAGTGATTGTCGCTGTCGATGGGGGAGAGCTTGTTGGTAATCCAGCAGAAGAATTGGCCGAGGATGTACTGGCCGGAGGAGTGGCAGATCATTGTGTGGTGGTCCTTTCCGTCGATCATGTTTCGGAGACTGTCGCCATTTTTGACCCCGCGATCGGTGTAATCCCGCTTATCGTTTCAACGGATCACTTCGCGGATGCTTGGGATGATTCGAATAACTATATGGTAACGATTAAAAGCAAAGAAATGGAACAGAAAACTTATACGCCGCATCCGGTGGATCTGGGTGACATTGAATTGACTCCCCAACTCGAACAGCTTCGCGAAGCAATCGCCGAGAATGCCCATGAGGTATGGGCGGCCGGCCGGATTCGGGAAGGCTGGACCTATGGCCCTGAACGCGATGATAAACTCAAGAAACACCCTGACCTTATCCCTTATTCAGAGCTGCCTGACGGCGAAAAGCAGTATGACCGTGAAACCGCTATGAACACGATCAAGCTGGTGATTAAACTGGGGTATGATTTGGTGAAGCGATAGGAATGCCAGCGAAAGGGCATGTGAATCCTCCTTGCAAGGATTTGGATATGTCCAGCCAGGAGGATTAGCGTATTCCTAGGGAAATACAGGAGTTGTCGTTAAATTGGCTCCTGTTGGAATAAAGGCACATTCATGAAGTGTGCTTCAACACCCACCACGATGGCACTTACGGTGTGTTATCCATCATTGCCATCGATGAGAATGGGGAACCCGTCGGCGGTGCGACAGTGGACGCCGAAGGAGTACTCACTACAGGGTGTTAGTCGCAACTGGCAGGTCTTGTTATGGAAATCAACAACTAACTTTTCCTTTTGTCATCTTTCCGTATCTTATCCAGAATCAAGGGGATGGCCAGCATCAGGAAGCTGTCATATTTCAGATTGTCGGGATCGGCACGGCGGAGGTCCCGGTATGAGCGAAGGTCGATATGAACGGGAGAGACGGCGTTGTTCTTCAATTTCTGGTAGTAGGCCTTTCTCTTTGCGCCGAAAAGGCTCTCATAGCAGGCTCGTTCCTGGTCGCTCATAGGCCTGAACCCCAAGATGAGTTTTTCTACAACCCATCGGCTGTGTTCACTGATGGAAAGGGCGATGATGTTATTCTCCCAGATGGCTTTTTTGTCTTTATCGCTTAATATGTCATAGTCTGGGCAGAGATGCCGGATGGCCAGTTCGCGGGACTCGAAACAGTCGGCACAAATCACGTTGGACAGACCGTTCTTAACGGCAGTCAGGTTGTCTTTCCATTCCTCCGTGATGAGCTGTAAGCCTTTTTTATCTTGCAGGATATGGTACTGGAAGGTTTCCAGGGCCTGGCTGTGCCGTCCGGTACCGTTGATGTTCTCGTGGGTGATATTATCCACCTGGGTGCCAACCTCATAGGACCTTTGGGCATAAACGGCTTTTCTAGTGTCGACAGAAAAGATATCATCGGTTTTTTCCCCTTCCAGATAAGCCTTTATATCGTTCTCTTCGAAGAGAATGCAACCCGGTTCGTTGTCCGCCTCCTGCGTGATTTCCAGTTCGACATCAATGTAGGAATCCTCGTTTCTGACATCGCCATACACCGAACACTTACAGAACTGCAGGAGGTTGCCGAGGTTCTCTTCTTTCCCCAGTTCGGCAACGATGTCATTGGCATCCTTGTTGCTGACGAGGGTGATGACCGTCCGATTCCGGCAGAGGAGGTGATTGAACGGATCGGCCTCCACGTAATTGGGATAATGGGCCGATAGGGCCACCTGACGTAAGACTGCCAGCATCAACGGGGTGTCCCCGGCAATGACGATATGCAGATGCCCGTCGACTTCGGGGGCGAAAGAGCAATTCTCCAATCGGTGCAGTACATAGGACCGGGCGATATACCAATTCCTGACCGTCTCCTCAGGAAAGGGTTCATTCGTTTTCTGGCGCCTCAGGTACTCGAAAGGCTTCTCTGTGCAAATCTTCTTTTTCATCGCTTTTCCTCCTTCATTACAATTTCCGGGTTGTCAATGTGAATGTTGCTGTTGCTCACGTCATAGGCCGAAGGGCTTTGGTACAGACGGAGCCCGAACCACTCCATCGATGTGATGATGTGTTCGATGATTTCGGACTGTATCCATTCGAAGGTCGAAAAGTCGCTTTCCGTGATGAAGGCGTAAACCTGCAGGGTCATTCCGCTGTCTTTCTGGTCCATCCACCGGATGATCAGATTGGGCCGGTGCGAAATGCGCGGGTTGTTCATCAGCCAGTGGTGCAGGTAGAGTCTGAACAGATGGGCGTTGAGCGCTCCCGCCTTGATTTCTTCCTTCGGGAAATATTCCAGTTTGTCATGCAGACAGTCCGCTTCCTCTTCGGTAATAGGCCGGATCCATCCCGTATCCAGCGTGAATGTCTTCTGCATCCTTCTGCCATAGGTATTACCTTCGACCATATTTTGCAGATTGATGAAATGACCTTCCTGTAGGGCGCTGATGGGAATGGTGGAGGTGGTGGTGTCCCAATTGGATAGGGTGACGGTTGTGAGTGAAATCTGTCTCACCTGACCGTCTACGTCCAGATTCGGGACTTTTATCCAGTCGCCGATGCCCAGGAGGTGATGGGTCCGGAGGGCGATGAAGGAGGTGGCTCCTTTCACCCGGTCCTGGAATACCCAGCCCAGGATGGCGCCGATAATACCGACTGCGATTGCAATCTTACCGTTGCTTTGGATGTTAAAAATCAGGACAAACGCAATGATCCAGATTCCAAGCGCGATCAGTTTCGCTATTTCGCTCCAGGTGACCCTATTCTCTTTTCGGAGTAAGGTGTTGATCTCGGTGAGTGTATTGCAGATGCTGAAGGTCTCAAGGAGAAGGGTGGTGAAGAAGAGAAGCCATATAATCTTGTTGCCCGGCTCCATCTTGAGGAGTTTGATCCAGAATTCGCTGATGCAATCACCGGAGAGCTTGCATAACGAGAGGATGGACAGAATGATGAAAATGATGAAAATGAGCGTGATCCACCAGTGCTTGGCCATCGCTCCCCAGATCTGCCGGCCCAGATTCTCGGAGGCAGTGTTTTTTTTGTAGATTGTTTCGAAGGGGTTCATTATGAGGTTGGGTTGAAAGCAGGTTATGGGTCAAATAAACTATTATGATGTTATTCTCATTCAAGATAATACTTTCTTCGTTCTTCTGGGGAGAACTCCCTTTCTTTTACTTGCTCACGCGTCTTGTCAATCAGTTCTTGTAGCGGGAGCCAGTCAAATAGGACGTCATAGTCATTTTCTGTCTCTGCGATGATACCTCTTCCCGATTCTAGAAACATAACCTGATGAAAGTTATCAAAACAAGTGAGATCGGGGCCTATTTGTCTGTCATTGTTGATGTCCCATACTTTCAATTCGGTGGGAGATAAGTCTATCCTTAATCTGCCATCCGGGCTTAAAGCAGACATATAATTGTCAGGCTCAAATGGAATATCTCTTGCTCGTCCAACAGTCCTGTATGGCGTTTTAGGATTAATATCCCATATTCTTGCGGTTCCATCCAAGGATGTTGATACTACACATTTCCCATCCTGACTGAATGATGCAAACAGGACAGACTCAGTGTGTCCAACTAAGGGTTCACCTACTTGATCTCCAGTATCAGCTTCCCATATTCTAATGACATTATCACTGGATGCCGTGACAATGTTTTTACCATCGTTGCTGAATTTTGCACTATAAACTCTCGGCAGGAGACTCATATGTACATTCTTCACTTTTTTAGAGAGCAATATTTCTTCACTTGCCCAATCCCTTATGATAAAATCACCCCAGAACGTTGCAGAAACAAGCTTCCTCCCGTCTGGACTAAAATCAATAGTAGTAAGACATTGGGTGTGAGCATTAGGTATTTCCTTTATCTTTTTCCCTTCTTTTAGTTCATAGACCTCGATGGAAGTCCCTGAAGTCGCAATGGCAATCCATCTATCCTCCTTGTCAATTGTCATATCGTTCGAACAGCGTATAGGAATTACACGAACCAGTTGTCCATTTGAAACACTCCATACCTCAAGAACAGAATTCTCGTAAGATTGGTCACGCGACATGGCAATCAGCAATTTGTCATTGTTGGTAAAAGCAAGACGTATGACATGATTCCTACCACTTTTTATCATCCTTACCTGCTTGCCATTCTCGGCATTCCACATTATAATGGAACCATCCTTCGAACACGATGCAATTATTCTTCCATCGTGACTATAGGATACATCCGTTAGACTATCGGTATGTCCTTGCAAAGGTTCACCTATTTGAGATGCCGTTTCAATATCCCAGATTCTTACTAACCCATCAGAAGATCCGGAAACACCTCTATCACCCAAGGTATTTAGCTTGAATACATTCGCGCCCTTGAAAACAGCTGATTTGTAGTTGTTAATTATCCTTAAGGCACTTTCAGCTTCAACACAATACGGCCTATCTTCGGGATCGTTCAAATCCTTTGGTAATGCCCTTAAAACCAACAGGCGGGCAAGCCTGGAATCAACTGATGCGATATCTAGTGCTTTTTCAGACAAATAGCGGCTTTCTAGCAGCAGCAGTTTATCTCGCCTTTCCCTCTCTTTTCGCTCAGCTTCAATGCGGTCCCTTTCGAACTGATTCCACAGCATACTGAACCTGATATTGGAATTATGCAACGTGCCTGCAAGTATTTTTACAAAGGCTTGTTCTCGTCCGTGCTTCGTCACGTCACCTGCTATGAGTTCCGAAGGGAGGTCCCTCAATGCTTCTGGGAAACACTCCTTTTCCGGTTCTTCCCTGGAGTGGGGAATTCCTTCAATAATGAAGGGGAAAATATTACTAATGTTATTGATACCATCTTGTTCGCCAATCTCTATAAACTCCCGAATCTCTTCATCAACGTAAAGTGATTTCGCAGAATTTGGAGAACAGATAATCACGAGATAGGCAGATGCCCTTAAAGCATTGGAAATCTGAGGCTTCAGTTCACCGCCGCTCAGTTCGTCAATGTCTCTGAAAATGGGCCGGAACTTGTCTGGCACACCTGTCCTCCCATTGAGCGTTGTGGGCAGGTGATAATGCTCGAATTCGTGTTGCAGCCATTTCGCCCACTCTTCATCCTTGTGGGAATAACTGATAAATGCATAGTATTCTTTGCCCATTTCCATTACATAGAATTTGACGATTCTCCCAATTCTCGTTTTATCTCTTCTATCTCTTTATATATTTTTTCATTACCTCCACACATTCCAAGATAGTTATGGTAATCCAATAATGCACCGTGAAGATCCTTCTTAGTCCCATAACCATTAGCTTCACAACGGGCAAGGAAAAGAGTTCCTCCTGGATAGCCTAATGTATCTAATGCATCAACTTTTCTGTAAACGATAGAGAACAGGCGATTTGCTTCATCAACGTCTTGGGGACAATCTATTCCTTTCAGGAAATTTAGAGCCATAGTATAAGAGTCCCAAAATGGGAATGTCCGATTCACGATTTCTTCTACAGCCATTTCGATTTGTTGGTCATCCGAATTAGCCATGCTAATGTCTTTTGTCAAGAATAAATCCATAACAGGGTAACCTCCACGTTGGGTTTTATCACAGGACTGTGGGAAATACTCTTTAATATGGTCTTTGGCATATTTGTCTAACAACAATATGAAAACATTAGCGCCAAATTCAACGGCTTCTTGAACCTCTTTCATACAATAAGGTGAGGATAGTGAATGTTGACTTGCAAAGAAGGCTATAAATCCAAAATCTTTTGCCAGACTTAAAGCATGACTGATTTGTTTTTGGAAATCTCCGGATGTTAGACTCTCAGCATCAAAAAAACATCTTGTTTCATATTTACATACGTGCGAATAAACGGCATTAACCAATTCGTAGTCGCTACGGCTATAGGACAGGAATATCTGAGTGCTCTTAACAAGCTGATCAAGTTGTGCCTCTATTTCGCTTTCGCTCTTGCTGAGATCTATGGTTTCATAGGTACGATGTTGAGATTTAATGTACTCAACTTCTGACTTTACCCACTTCGACGCTTTTGAATTATCACTTTCACAGATAATAAATCTTGTGCGACAGTCTATCTCTCTCTTAATCAAGTCATCTATCTCTTCGTCATTTGATAAACACTTCAGATAGAACATGAGGGGGCGGCAGGAACGATCTTCAAGATAGTTCCTGATTAATCTTACCTTCGAAAAATCTTTATTTGAGTGCGATAGGAAAATCCAAATCTCGTTGTCGCTATTGTTTGTATTCATCACTCAGAGATAGTTTGCATTTTAACAAACTGGAAATGGACAACTAGCGATAGCGCTATAACGGTTCACCATCAGCCTTGAAATAGAACGATAGACTACGATCAAATCGTAGTATCTTTGAAGAAGCCTTATAATCCTTGCTGTCTAATTACAAAAGCCTTGATGAGGCTATTGAATTCTTCTGTATGTTTCCGAAGCTTTAATAACTTCAGCGGCGCGTGCTCTTTCGAATTCGGCTGTTTTCTTCAATAGACGCAAAGATGATTTATAGTAATTCTGTACTTCGGGCCCCGTCATCTTATTAATTGCAGGGTTTAAGTCTTCGGAAACTAATTCCAAAACCTCTTGTAAAGCGGCCTCAAATCTACCTTTCTCATTCTCAAACTCTGTGAGCAAATCATAATACTGGGAAAGATCTGAAAACAAGGCATCTTTATCAAGTATCATTTTCTTAATCCCGTTATAACTATTATGCGGTTCTCCCTCTGAGGAAAGCAATTCCTGTAAATACTGTATATGCTTTTTATAAGTGTCATTGACCTCTGAGAAAGAAGATGCCATACTCATAACACGCATTATGTGAAGACTAAACTCTGTTTTCCCAGAAATAGAAGACGAATCATTAACGATCTCAATAATCTTTCCTGAAGTATCGTTAACGCCATCTAAAACACGAGAGATAAAGTCCACCTCTGGATCATTTTCGACTTTTAGGACCTCTGAGATTCCTTTGCTCTCTAAAATATCACACAATTCTTGGGTCATTACATCAATCTCGCTTGACGGAGTATTACCTTCAGCACAAGTGTGATTGACACACTCGCAGCTAGCAACAGCAAACAGGGCGTAGAAACAAATGATAACAATACGTTTCATAATGAAAATTATAAAGATTTAACGACATTATATAAGGAGTCCTTTTGCGGGAAAGAATGACTCTCAAGAAATTGTAAGGTTTTTTCTTTTTTCTTTATACCTAGTAGACCAGGAGTAGATTGAATTTCAACGATCGCTTCTTCAACTCTTCTCATATAAGAGTCATAACGGTGTTTGTTGAACAAACGAATCCCTAAGATACTTATTACAACCAATAGCAATGCGCTTACGGGAATTAGAACACGATTAAATAAACGTATGAGACGATGCCGACGGCGTTCTTGCATCTCGGGCTCCAACTTTGTGAGTTGCTCTTTCAATATAAATGATAGCGAGTCAAGGCTATCATAATCAATCCAGTCTTTGACATTCTCTTTGAGGGTATTTTTAATTGCGAGGAAATAACCGGAAGCATCAGTTCCTTGTCTGTTGAATACCATAATTCTAGGAGCTTTCCTCTTCCCATGGAGACTATAGTATGCAATTTTAAACTCATCGTAAGTCCTTCCTCCAACTAACCCGGCTAATATAAAAATGATCAAATCACATTTGTTTTTTATAAAAATGTTATATTTTGCCTGGCTGGAATCAGTTCCAATCGTGTCGTGAAAGTTCTTGTAAGTATAGGGAACAAATTCGATTGTGTGACGTTTGCCAACTAGGGACTGAGTGGAATTCCATTCTGTGATGGTGCTTAATGCAACAATACGTTCTTTGGCCACTTCAGTTGTTGACCCTGCGATAAATACTTTTACTCGTTGCATCATGATTGAATGGATTGTAAAAAACTACAAAAGTATAAAAATACGTTTTCAGGTCGCTGACTTTCCATTTAAGCATTGTGGCTTGATAGGAGGTTTCCCGACCGATGTCCTAGGCGGCCTCCCATCACCTCTTCTTCAAGGGTGCCTATCCCTCTACATCCGCTACGAAATCCTTGATCATCACCCTCAGCAGTTCCTCCGTATACTGCTTCAAAAGACCCCTGTAGTACGTCACGTCCTCATGATTGGTCTTCGTGAGTTTCTCCCAGAAGGTGACTTTTTCCGCTTCTTCACGGGCTTCATCCAGATAGGGAACATAGCTCGCATCAGTCATCTCGATGCTCCGCTTCAGGTTCATGACCTTATCGAAAGACTTTTGGCCGTCAGTCCGGACTTCTTCCCAGACACCGGCGAGCCAGTTTCTGAATTCTTCCGCAACCTTTGCCGGAAGCCCGTTGTCATACTGGTCGGCTATTGATTCAGGTCGCGTGGAGGCTGCATCCTCGATGAAATGGGGAAAGTACTTGTCCAAAAGCTCCTGGGATTTCTCGTGGCAGCGGATTTCAATTTCCTGTTTCTGATTCATACGGTATGGCGGTTATCGTTAGAATGTGCTATTAACTATGGTTGTCGGGAGGCTCTCCTAACTGACAAATATATAAAAAACTCATTGTAATTCAAAAAGGAACAGTGACTTGGTATACATTTCTTCATGATTAGGTTCTCTTCTGGAAGTCGTATGGAAGAATGATCACCATTGATAGAAATCGGGGACTTTCTCCCTCTTATATATTGTAAGCGTGAAAGGATGTGGTGGCAGACCGGGTTCCGATTCCATCGTCCCGGTCTTTGGGAACTGACCAGTTGGAAAGATACTGACACATCGCGTGTTGAGTTCTTGGAAGGCGGTGTTTTTTAAGCTATATTTACAACCGTAATACCACATGTGACATTTTACTGCGATGAGTGAACGACGAACATTACGAGGCAAAGCGAAGTGCCTCGGATGGGGATTGATTGAAGGGTTTACGGTCCGGTCATTTCAATAACGAGGTGTCTTTTGGACGGGGCAAGGCTGGTTATGAGGACGGATGCGGGGATTTGGTACGCGGAGAATAATGATATCCGTAATGAGGAAGAGAACTATGGCAGTGGTTTGCGGGTAATAGATGTCCGTTTGGTGGACAATGGTTATGTTGAGGCGATTATGGAGCCCATCCCGGAAGCCAAGCCAAGGCCTGTCTACGTAAACGGTATCAGGCGAATGCCACCAGCCAATACGTACATCCTGGCAACAGATTTTGCCGGAGAATTCGGACTGGTTTTATATCGGGAAGGCATTGATGGTGAGAGATTATTCCTATGGGGGGACGATTTCATTTTTAAGTAGGAATGGAATAGCTGAACTGGAATGGCAACTCAACCCCGATGGACGATACTACATGGATGATGATGGCTTTGGAATGACGGATGATGAGGAGGTGACCCTTTTGGGTACGATTGACCGAACCGGCCGTGTTGTCGAAAAGATACATTACTAACCTAAAACGCTCAAATATTGACTTTTGCGAATACTGAGATAGGTTATCCGTTCTTCCGTGCTCTAGATTAAGTGATTATTGATAAAAGAATCAGATCATGTTGGTCGTTCATCCATATGACCCCACAACGGACTTCCTCCGTGTCATTTACGAGAACGTGGAGGGGGTGACCTGCTTGCGGGGGGAGGAAAGCCGCAAGGCCCTTGCAAGCATCCTGTACCATTTGCCTCCCGGGGAAACCATCCTGATGCTGGGGCATGGAAGCGGGGACGGCCTATTCCGGAAGGAAGTGGACGGATACGGCCTCTACATCGGCAAATCCATGGCGTACTCCCTCAAACGCCATCCGGTCATCGGGATTTGGTGCCACGCCAACGCTTTTGCCGAGTCGACAGGCCTCCATGGACTGTTTACCGGAATGATTATCTCGGAGATGCAGGAGGCGGTGGAGTATGGGGTTTCAACGACGGAGGAAGAATTGGCGAGGGAGAATGCACGTCTGGCGGAGAACTTCCGGCATGCCATTCGCGAAGGAGGAACCTTCCAGCAGATGCTGGAAAGGGTAATGGAGCAGGCCTGGGCCACCACGGAACTGACTCGTTTCAATTATCACTCCATCTATTGCCGGTAAAATACCTTTTACCGGTATTTGTAAACTTCAGTAAGTATATTTATTTGCAAAAACCATTATTTATGGACACTGATGTGGGGGCAAGCAAGAATTGATTGACATCAACCCGCAGATTCTGCGGCTGGTGGGTTCTGCCTTGCCGAAGGACCGCGAGCTCGAGGAGATCTAGGATGACCGGCTCCGCTATAACCTTTCGAAATAAGAGCCTTCCAAGGAAGGCCGGATGCGACTGTTTCGTTACCCGGAACATTAAGGACTATCCCGCTTCTTCCGGGACAATGACCATCTGTACGCCGGATAAAGCGTAGGACAGGTTCTTATCGTCGCCGCCCCGTTGCATCTCCGCGTAGAATTGCTTAACTTAGCAGGGATAAAACGGATTTGTCGACATGCGTAAACTCCTCCTCCTTTTCGCCGCGATGCTGCTTATGCAGCTGCAGGCGGCCGCGCAGTTCCCGGGGATGCCCCGGATGAACATGGATTCCCTCCGCGCCATCACGGCCGAAGACCATGCGCAGATGCTCAGCCAGTTGGGTCTCAAGGAAGTACGTCCCGGACGGGATCCCAATTCGGACGATCCGGACCGGGCGCCGAACTACAACGAGTACAAGGCCAATCCCTACCTCTACTATCCCGATCCGCTGACCACTTTCTCCGGTGAGAAGGTGAAGGATGCCGCTATGTGGCGAGATGTGCGCCGGCCGGAGCTCGTCCGCGTTTTCGAGGATGAGATTTACGGCCGCGTGCCGGAGAACGTTCCGGCCATCCGGTGGGAAGTCGTGAAGGAGGAAAAGGTCGATATGGAAGGCATCCCGTGCATCCGGCAGGACCTCGCCGGGGTGGCGGACAATTCCGCCTGCCCCTCCATCGAGGTCCGCATCCAGGCGCAGTTGACCTGGCCGGAAGCGGCAAAGAGACCGATTCCTGTCATCATGGAATTCGGGTACATCTTACCGGCCGGCTTCAGTTTCCCCGGAGGAGCTCCCAAGACCAAATCCTGGCAGCAGCAGGTCGTCGAACGCGGCTGGGCGGCGGCGGTCATCGTCACCGGCAGCATCCAGGCCGACGGCGGTTATGGCCTCCGGAGCGGCATCATCGGTCTGACCAACAAGGGCGATTACCGGAAGCCGTCTGACTGGGGTGCGCTGAGGGCCTGGGCCTGGGGCGCTTCCAAACTGGTGGACTATTTCGAGACGCAGCCCCAGTTCGATGCCACGAAGGTGGCCATCGAGGGTGTGTCCCGCAACGGCAAGGCCGCGCTCGTGACGATGGCTTTCGATGAGCGCTTCGCCGCCGGTCTCATCGCCTCTGCCGGAGAAGGCGGCACCTCTCCCTGGCGTCGCGACTGCGGTGAGAGCCTCGGTAACCTGGCCGGTTCCGGGGAATACCACTGGATGGCGGGCAACTTCCTCAAGTACGGCGCCGATCCCCTCTGCGAGAATGACCTGCCGGTGGACCAGCACGAATTCATCGCCCTGTGCGCCCCGCGTCCCTGCCTGGTTTCCAGCGGCACGTGGGATGCCGACAAATGGCAGGATCTCATCGGCATGTTCATGGCGACCGTCAAGGCGACGCCCGTCTATGAACTCCTGGGCGCCAAGGGCCTGGATACGGACCTGTATCCGGGAACGGACGTGGGCCTGATGGAGGGCGAACTGGCTTTCCGCCAGCACCATGGTGGCCACGAATCCGGACCGAACTGGCCGTATTTTCTCGATTTCTTCGACCGCTTCGTCGTTCGTAAATAGTTGTTTATGAATAGGTTCGTTCTTTTCGTCGCCTCCGCGGCGGCGCTCATTATAGCCGGATGGCCCTCCGCCGCGCAGGAGAAGAAGATCAGCGGCGTTCCCGTTGAGACCTATTACCTGATGCCTGATTTCGGGGATGGGATGGTCTATCTCAAGGGGCAGCGGCCGGCGCAGGGGAAGATGAATATCTGCGCCGTGGACAATACCCTCCGTTTCCTCGAAAAGGATGGCAAGGAAGTCTCCGCAGGCCGGAATGACGACATCATCATGGTCCGGATCGGCGATGTGTCTTTCCTTCAGGACGACGGCATCTTCTACCGTCTCTATCCCGTCTCCGGCGAGGTGGGGGTTGCCCTGCGGCGGAGTGTGACGATCATGACCGATGTCAAGGAGGGAGCCTACGGGACCAAGTCCCATACCAGTTCCATCACGGAATACCAGCACTATTACGCGGACGGCGTCACCTATGAACTGAACAAGGACAAGGAGTACCCGTACACGGTCTCAGAGATGGTGTTCATGTACAAGGGGAACGAAATCCTCCCCGTCAACAAACGGAACCTCCGCAAGCTGTTCCCGGAACGCAAGGCGGAAATCGACGCCTGGTTCAAGGAAAAACACGCTGTCCCGGATACAGTTGAGGAAGCCCTGGCGTTTTTGAACCGCTGGGCTTCCCCGGAAGAATAAGTCTTTGAAGCCGATCAGAGGTCGACGCTGTTCAGCTCGTCCTGGCGGCGGCAGTTGATGCCGTCCTCATAGAAGAGGTTGATGGACGGCCGCTGGCTCATCGGATTGTTGGCGATGAACAGGTGGATGGTGCCCTCCTCCATTTCATAGCGTGCATACCAGCGGGCCCTGCCTTTCTCCAGCGCTTCCAGCTCTTTCCCGTCTCCGTCGGAGTAGGGGAACTGGAATTCCTGAACCGATTCGGCGGGTTTCCCGTACTTGAAGGACAGACTCCGCAGCAGGGAGTAGAAGTCCAGGCGCAGGGCCAGCCATTCCTCCGGTGCGTCGAAGTTGACCGCGACCCGGCAGACGGTTCCTTCGGTGGTGGTCATCACGAAGGCGGAGGCGTTCTTCCCGGTGAACCGTCCCCGCAGCGAGGCACCGGCGGGGCTGTCTTCCATCAGGTGGAATTCGCTTTTCTGGAGCTCCTCGATGAACGCTTTTTGGGGGCCGTCGATGGGAATGTTCTTGAACCGGAGATGTTCCTGCGCTCCGGCCAGCAGGCAGACGCTGAGGGCGGTGAGAAGGAGAATAATCTTTTTCATAGCGGATGCGGTATCGGTTATTGTTTGAACAAATATACTCATTTTTTGGAAAAAGTACCCGGGATTTATTAAGATTGAAAGGATTTGAATCAAATCTAAACAATGAAGGCCGGATTCTTTCTTAATTTTGTGTGTAAACTATAGCCGATATGAAAAAAATCTTTTCACTGGCCCTTGCGGCCCTGCTGCTTGCCGCGTGCAAGTGCGAGACTCCGAGCCCGGTCCTGACCATCGAAGGAGGCCAGGTCCAGGGCGTTGCTACTGACATTCCGGGTGTGACCGTGTACCGGGGTATCCCGTACGCCGCCCCGCCTATCGGCGACCTCCGCTGGAAGGCCCCGCAGCCCGTCGTTCCGTGGGACGGCGTGATGGTGGCCGACCGCTTCGGCCATCCCGGCTACCAGGCCGTTCACTATCCCGGCGGTTATTTCACCGAATGGGGTTATGGCGAAGAGGCGCAGTGCAGCGAAGACTGCCTGTACCTGAATGTCTGGACGACGGCACCCGGCAAGGTGGATGAGAAACTCCCCGTCGCCTACTGGATCCACGGTGGCGGCTACCGCGAAGGCTGGGGTTCCGAGCCCGAGTTTGACGGACAGGAATTCGCCGCCAAGGGCGTCGTCCTCGTGTCCATCAACTACCGCCTCGGTGTCTTCGGCTTCCTGGCTCATCCGGACCTCGCCGCCGAGAGCCCGAACGGTGTTTCCGGCAACTATGGTGTCCTCGATATGATCCAGGGCCTGAAGTGGGTCAAGGAGAACATCGCCCAGTTCGGCGGTGATCCCGATAACGTGATGATCTTCGGCCAGAGCGCCGGCGGCGGTGCCGTCCGCACCCTCGTCGAATCCCCGCTCGCCCGCGGCCTGTTCAACAAGGCCGTCATCATGAGCGCCGGCGGTATGGGCGGTATGGGTGGACGCAGCATGCCTGCTGCCCGTCCCGGTGCCGCTGGTTCCGCTCCGCGCGCCGCGATGAACTTCGGCCCGCGTACGCTGGAAGACATCCAGAACGCCAACAAGGAGATCCTCGACTGGGCCGGCCTGACCGACCTCCAGAAGATGCGTGCCGCCGGCACGGAGACGATCTATGCCCTCAGCACCATCTATGCCGGTGCGAAGGGGGCTGCCGCGGGTGGCATGTTCGGTGGTGGTCCCGCCCTCACCGGTGCCCCGATCGTGGACGGCTACGTCTCCCTGAAGTCCTTTGACGAGGCGGCTGCCGATGGTTCCCTGGCCGATGTCCCGTACATGATGGGCTTCACCAAGGATGATATGGGCAATATGACCGACGGAATCGCCGCCTTCTGCCTGAACCGCGAGGAGAAGGGCAGCAAGTGCTACGCCTACCAGTTCGCCCGTCCGCTCCCGGACGACGGCAGCCAGAAGGTGTATGTCCTCAAGGGCGCTTTCCACTCCTCCGACCTCTGGTACGTGTTCAAGTCCCTGAAGCACTGCTGGCGTCCCTGGACCCAGGGCGACTGGGATCTGGCCGAGAAGCAGGTGACCTACTGGGCCAACTTCGCCAAGTACGGCGACCCGAACGGTCCCGACGGCGGTGCCTGGACCCCTTACACCAAGGAGAATCCCAAGTTCATGATCTTCAAGCTGAACGAGGCCGATCAGGAAGCCTCCGAAATGGGTGACCCGGTCGCCGGCGAGCGTTTCGCCTGGCCGCCGCAGCCGCCGAAGGAGGAGAAATAGTTATTTCAACGACATGAACGCGCGGCCGCTGCGGCCGTCGATACAAATCTTGAGGGGCTCGTCCAGACGGATGAGCCTCCAATATTTTGTCTCGTACGCAGCCGGGAGGGCGTCCAGGGTGGCCGTGTCGAACTCATCCCCACGGCGGGCGAAGGGATCGACATGGACAAAGCCCACGTTGAAGGAGGTGAGGTTCTGGAAGAAATGCGTACCCTGGCTCGGGTCGATGCGGAAATCCGGCAGGACGCACTCCACGAGGGCTTTCACCTCCGAGATGTCGCTCCATTTCACCGGGATGCCCAGGGACGGGATGCTGGTGCCCCAGCGGCCATAACCGACCAGGACATACCCGCGCCCTTCGTCCCGCAACTGGTTGTTGATGGCGGCAATCTCCGCGGCCATCGCTTCGGTTTCCATCTTGTCGAACCGTTCCTTCGGGATATAGACGATATCCCGGACATCCGGCACCCAACCGGTGCCCAGGGCGCTGCCGGAGCGGATGAAGGCCTCGCTGTCGTCGATGTCGTTCCAGTCCACCTCGGTGTTCAGGCTGTCGGAGGAAATGGGACGGATCTGCAGGACGTGGAAGGTGCGGGCTTCGTCCGAGGGCTTGTCCAGGTTCGCCGCGAACTCGATCTCCACGCAGCATTTCATTTCCTTCTGGCCGATGTCGAGCAGCTCCTTGAGGATGTCCGCGAGCGGGAAGGTGTTGTAGCGGAGGATATGGGCGAACGTCACGAACTTGGGACCCCGCGGGAAGGGGGAGTCCACCATCCGCTGGTTCTCGAAGTCGAAGGTGGAAACGACCTTCTGGAGGTTCCGGAATCCGGTGCAGTCGGCGATGGCGATGCGCTCCAGGTTCACGGCGTCGTCCACGGAGGTCTTGAATTTCTCCGGCTTGAGGTTCAGGGCGTACATATACTGCTGGGTCTCCCGCATCGTCAGTTCCGGGGTCGATGTCTGGACCACGTGGCCCGGGAAGGCGGGGGAGAAGCGGAGGGTCTGGTCCCCGTCAACGACGGCCTTGCCGAGACCGAAGGCGAGGCGGACGATGCCGTCCTCGGCCGTCTCGTGGCCGACGGGATAGAAATTCAGGGAACGGGCCACGCCGGACAGGGTGGGGAACCACAGGCCCTGGTCCTCGCTGCCGCTGATTTCCTGCAGGATGATGGCCATCTTCTCCTCCGAGATGACGTTGCCGGTGGCAGTGATATAGCTACGGGAAGAAGCGAAATAGACCGAGGCGTACACGCTCTTGATGGCCTTGGAGATGATTCGCAGCTGCTGGTCCTCATTCTCCGTGGCCGGGACCATATAGGTGGAATAGACGCCGGCAAACGGCTGGTAATAAGAGTCTTCCAGTTTGGAGGAGGAACGGACGGCCAGGGGCTTCCGGACGTGGCGGATGAAGATCCGCAGCGCGTCAGTCAGGTCGCGGGGAAGGGTAGAGGCGACGAATTCGGAGAGGATCTCCTCATCGGAAAGGTCCGCATTGATTACATACTGGAGGCCGTTCTCGATGATGAAGCGGTCGAAGAATTCCGTCGTGATCACCAGGGTGCGGGGAACCAGCACGCGCACGCCTTCCCACCGGTCGTACAGGTTGTAGCGGTGCAGGATCAGATTCAGGAAGGCGAGGCCGCGGGCCTTGCCGCCCAGCGAGCCGTCACCCAGGCGGGCGAAGCGGATGGCGTCGTTGTAGCGCTGCGCCTCGAAACGGGCCACGACACCGAGGCCCTGGGACATCCGGTAATCCCGGATGGAGCGCACGGTCGTTGTCCGGCGTTCATCGGCATTGTCGAAATCGCTCTTCTTGATGCGGTTCCCGACCTCGAACAGACCGCGGGCGAGGAGCCAGCGGGAGATGTAGTTCTTGGAAGCCAGGCGGTTGAGGTCCGCGTCCGGGATGGTGGCGATGATCCGCTCGGCCCCGTACAGGTCGCTTGCGCGGGCGATCTCCTCGCCGGTCTTGGGATTGGTGACCACGAAGTCGCCGAAACCGAATTCCCGGCCGATGAACTCCGCCAGGTCGTGGGTGAGCGTCTTGGACCGCTTGATGAGGAAGCCGGCCTTGAGGGAGGAGGCGACGGACCGCATGCTCTCCTGCGAGGACTGCATCAGGATGGGCATCTTGGGATCGTCCTTGCGGATCATCCGGCACAGGTCGATACCCGCGTCCAACTTCTCCTGTTCCTTCTTGTCGCCCCGGTGCACGATGAAGCCGATATCCGAGATCACACCCAGCATATTGCTCTTGTACTTCTCGTACAGGGCCACGGCGTCGTCATAGTTGGTGGCCATCAGGATCTTCGGACGGGAACGCTTCCGGAGGCTCTGCTGGCTCTCGTTGAGGGCGTCCCGGATGGCTTCGCTGTTCTGCAGCAGGATGAGGCGGTACAGTTCCGGCAGGTAGGTGGAGTAGTAGCGGACTGAATCCTCCACAAGGAGGATGCACTGGACTCCGTTCTCCAGGATGTCCACCGGTGCGTTCCGGCTGTCTTCCAGGAGCTTGATGATGGCGATGATCAGGTCCGTCGAGTTATTCCAACAAAAGATACCGTCGAAATGGCTGGTATCCCGGTTCTCCATCTGGCGGTAGATCTCCTTCGCGAAGGCGGTCAGGAGGACGACGGAAGTCTCCGGGTCCATCTCCTTGACGCGGCGGGAGAACTCGAACACATCGACCTCGCCCACGTTGTACATCGTGATCACCAGGTCGAACTGCTGCCCCTTCTCCATCATCCCGAGGGCTTCCACGGTGGATTCCGCCCGGACGAGTTCCGGCGGGTTGGAGAGGTTCAGTTCGGAGTACTCGGCGGTAATCCGGGGTTCGATCCGCCCGTCTTCCTCCAGGGCGAACTTGTCGTAATTGTTGCAAACCAGCAGGATCCGGCGGATCCGCCTGGCCATCAAGGGAGAAACCGTTTCGTTCATCGCTTAACTGTCCGTTTATCCTGCAAAGATACAAAGTATTCTTTATTTTTGCAGGCTCTTGACGAAGGCGGACGGCGATACGTTGAACTGTTTCTGGAAAGTGGCCGCAAAATAGGAGGAGGACGAGAAGCCCAGCATGTCCGCCACCTCGTTGATCCGGTACTGGCGGGTGGCCAGGAGTTCCGCCGCCCGCTTGAGGCGGCAGAGCCTCAGGTACTCGTTGACGTTCATGCCCGTATTGGCCTTCACCTTCCGGTACAGGGTCGAGCTGCTCACGTGCAGGTTGGAGGCCAGCTCGTCCAGGGAGAGGTTGTTCTCGGACAGGTTGTCCATGATCACCTTGTGCAGCCGTTCCATGAAGGATTCATCGACCTTGCTGGCCGCGCTGCTGAAATGGGTCAGCGGCGAGGAAGTGAACTGGCGGTAGGCGATCTCCTTGTTCTTGAACAGGTTGGAGATGTTCGCCCGCAGGAGTTCGATCGGGAAGGGCTTTTCGATGTATCCGTCGGCCCCCGCCTGGAGGGTCTCGATCCGGGTTTCCGTTCCCACGGCCGCCGTCAGCAGGATCACCGGGATGTGGCTGAACTCGGGGTTGGTCTTGATCTCGTTGCAGAGCTCGCAGCCGTCCATGACCGGCATCATGATGTCGCTGATCACCAGGTCGATGCGCTGGGTCTGCAGCAGTTCCACGGCCATCTTTCCGTTCGCGGCCAGGAAGACGTTGTATTCGGATGAGAACTCGTGGGCCAGATAGAGCCGGAACTCCTGGTTGTCCTCCGCGATCAGCAGGGAGGAACGGGAACTGTCGTATTCCCGGATGCTCTTCTGCTCTTCCGCCTGGACCGACGGCAGCACCGCAATCTGTTCGGGATGGTTCACGGGGAGTTCGAAGACGAAGGAATTCATATCTTCCCGGTCCGCATCCAGGTACAGGCGGCCGCCGTGCAGTTCCGCCAGGGTCCGCGCCATCGGAAGGCCGAGGCCGGTTCCCTTGCCGCCGTGGTAGAATTTCTCGAAGATCTTCTCCCGCTCGCCGGCCGGGATGCGCCGCCCGTCGCTGTCCACCCGGACGGCGACCTTGTCCTCCGACGGACGTTCCAGGTTCACCACGATGGTGCCCCCGCCGTATTTCATGGCGTTCGACAGGAGGTTGCTGATGATCTTGTCGACGCTGTCCTGCGCGTACATCACGTTCACGATTTCTTCCGGGACGTGGACCTCCAGGTTGACGTTCTGCTCCGCCGCCGTGGTGGCGAACCGGGAGCAGGTCTTCCGGACCGTGTCACAGATGTTCTGCCGGGTGAATTCAAGCTTTTCAGACCCGTTCTCGAGGTTCTTCATGTCCAGCAGCTGGTTGGTCAGGGCCAGCAGGCGGTCCGTATTGGACTGGATCAGAAGCATTTCCTTTTCGGCCGCGGGCGCATATTCCTTGGCGCGGATAATCTTGTCCAGCGGCATCTTGATGAGGGTCAGCGGCGTGCGGATCTCGTGGGTGATGTTCGTGAAGAACGTGTTCTTGGACTCGTACAGTTCCCGCTGCCGGATCTGGTCCAGTTTTTCCTGCTGCCGCTCCAGCCGGGCCTTCCGCCAGCGCCGCACGAAATGCACGGCCAGGATGATCAGCCCCAGCGCGATCAGCCACTTGAGGATGATACCCAGGGCGCTCTTCCAGAAGGGGGGCGTCACGATGATTTCCAAGCTCTTGCGGGACCCCGGGGCGTCGCTCCCGAAGACGCCGACGGTGAAGACGTGCTTTCCGTACCCGATGTTGGCATACTGGGCGAAATTGTAACTGGTGACCGTCGTGATTTCCGACTTCCGGGAGGACAGGGTACACTCGTAACTGGTTTCCAGGATGTTGGAGAAGTTGGGGGAGGAGAAGGTGATGTACAGGGCCGTGATGTCCTTGTAGCTGACCTTGATCCGGTTGGAATTCTGGGGGGAGGCGCCCGGGGAGGAGAGCGGGGTGACCCGGTCATTGGCCGTGGCTACGATGCTGTTGATATAGACCTCCTTGTGCTCGTTCCGTCTCCGCAGGGATGCCGGATTAAAGGCGAACACTCCGTCCGTCGTGCCCAGATAGACCATGCCGTCGGGCGAGCGGTAGGCGGCACCGAATGAGTATTGGCTTCCGGCGATCTGCGATTCCTCGAAGACCGGGGTGAACCGGTAATTGTCGGGGTCCATGATCATCAGACCCTTGCTGGAGGAGACCAGGAGCATCCCTTCCTCGTCTTCGGTCACGGAGCAGACATTCCGGGACAGCAGTCCGTCCCGGCGGGTGAAGTTCCTGAAATGGAGTTTGTCCGCCGTCAGGTCAGCGAGGAAGAGACCTCCTTCCTCGCTCGTGACCCACATCCGGTGGCGGCTGTCCTCGAAGAAAGAGGTGATGCTGACCGATTCAGGGATGCCTTCCTCCATCCCGGGATGCTCCGGAAGACCGGACTCACCGTTCGGGATGAGCCAAAGCCCTTCCCCTTCCGTCCCGACCCAGACGCGGCCGGAACTGTCCTGGGACAGCGAGAGGACCAGGTTGTCGATGGCGTCCGTCACCCGGTCGAACCGGGTCGATCCGGGATTGCACCGGTAGAGCCCGTCCCGGGCGCCGGCGTAGATGGTCCCATCGGAGGTACGGAGCAGGCTGGAGAGCAGGTTGTCCGGGAAGCGGATCTGCTCGATGACCCGCCGGTGGTCCGGATCATACCGGTACAAGCCGTTTCCGAAGGTCGCGATCCACAGTTCATCCCCGATGACGAGGATGTCCTGGATATTATTATAGCTCCCGGACAGGTCGAAGGTCGTGAAGGATTTGGTGGTCGGGTCGAAGCGGTTCAGGCCGCCGTCTTCCGTGCCCATCCAGATGGCACCGGACGGGTCGGGCTTGATTGTCCGCACAATGCGTCCCTGCATGGAATCCGGGCCTTCGTCGGGGTAGAAGAGGTCATAGGTCCCCTGGTTGTCATACCAGAGGTTGAGGCCCCGGTAGTAGGTACCGGCCCAGACGTTCCCCTGCGCATCGGCGAACAGGTTCGTGATGTAATTGGAGGAGATGGACATCCGGTCCTGGTCCGAGCGCACGATCTTTTTGCTGAGCCCTTCCCTTTCCGTATAGATCCAGATGCCGTTTTCGGTGCTGATCCAGTACTCTCCGGGCCGCCGCTCCAGGAGGCTGAGCACCCGGCGGCCGCCGGCTTCCCGGCAGTTGAAGATAAAATCCACTTCGTTGTTCTCCGGGTCGGCAATCGCGACAATCTCGTCCGCCCCCACCGACAGGAAACGTCCGCCGGAAATGCCGCAGATCATCCGGACGGGGCCGGCCCGCACCTTGCGGAAACGGTCCGCCCGTGCCTCGTACCGGAACAGTTCATTGGTGGGCGTGGTGCAGAATACAGTACCATACGAATCGACGGTCATGGACAGGGGCCGGAAATACTCCGCTTCGGAGAAGGTCGAGATGGTTCCCGTGGCCTTTTCATATTTATAGAGGTTCCGGAACTGGAACCAGATGTTGCCGTAGGAATCGGCAACGATCTTCGTGGCCGGGATCCGCTCCCGGATTCCGATGGCGACTGTCTGGCCGGTGGCCGGGTCGTAATAGCCGCTGCCCATGGTGGATGAGAACCAGACCAATCCTTCGGCATCCACGCACAGGGACCGGGTCCGGCCTTCCATCATGCCGACCATATAATTAAAGCGGTATCCGTCGAACCAGCAGATGCCGTCGTTCGTCCCGATCCAGATATAACCGAATTGGTCCTGGGCCGCGCAAAGCACCGTGTTGCTCGGGAGGCCGTCCCGGGTCAGGTAATGCTTGAAACGATAGTGATAAGGAGCCGCATCCAGGGATACGGCCGTCAGAAGCAGGAAAAGTGAAAGCAATAATCGTCTCATGTCCGGATTCATTTTCCACGATAAAGGTACGCTTTTTTCGCGGATTCACGCATTCTGATTCAATGAATCAGGCGGAATGACGGTAACTTGTCCGAGGTTGACTGATTCTTGTCCTCCCTTACCGGATACTTTCGGTAAATTTGCATAAGAAGTAAACGCAATCATGAAACTTCGGTCAACCATGGAATCTAACCCTCCAGGTTGAAAATTATTGAATGGTTAATGATAGGCAGGACTGGCCGCGCAGGGATGCGCGGCCAGTCTGTTTTTTTGCGGGCTCCCGAAAGGGGAGGGACTACCGGGCTTCCACCCGTTGGAACCAGTCATCCGCCGTCTGGATCTTTCCCTTGGACCAGCAGGAACCGAAGGAGTAGCGGAAGGGCTCGCCGGAGGTTACTTCCCGGCAGACGAGGAGGTGCGATCCGTCCTCGGAGAGGCGGCCGGCCTCGCTGGCGCCGGGGACGATGACGGCGACTCCCAGCATGCCGTCTTCCGGCTCGTAGGTCTGGTCGGAGGCATGCTCCCAGATGGCGGCGCGGTCGGGATGGACATACTCCGCTTCCACGGTCTCGAGGGCGGCGTGCGTGTTGAAGCCGGCGGCGATGGTGAGCTTGTCCGTCCCTTCAAAGGTATAGATATCCTCCACGTCGCAGAAATAGGTGTCGGAAACGACGGTGACGGTCTTGTCCAGGGCAACCTTCACGCCCTCGGCGGCTTCCCACTGCGGGTAGTGCAGGGTGAAGACGACCTTCTCGGGCGTCTCTTCCACGATCTCCCAGGAACGGAAATTCGTGGCCGGGTAGCAGAGACTGCCGTCGATGAGCGGGGCCGATGCGCCGCCGCCCAGGGACACGGCCACCTTGTAGCAGTCCTTCCCGCCGTGGTCGTGGTGGTAGTATTCGTCGCTTTCACTCTGGTATCCCTGGTACCAGTCATTGGCCACAAGCTTGCCGGGGAGTTTCACCCAGATGTCGATGCCGGGGGAGGTGGGGTTTCCCTCCAGGGCCTTGCCGTAGAAGCGGCCGGCGATCAGGTTGTTCTCGAAGACGAAGTCGTCGGAGCGCTCCGGGACGAAACGGGCCATCACCCGCTGCTCAAGCTGCGGCTTGCAGGCGGCAAGGGCAGTCAGGGCCAGGAGGAAGAGAAGGATCCTTTTCATTACTTGAGGTCTTTGGTGGCGCACCAGTCCATGTCGTTGTAATCGTCGTTCTCGCCGCACATGCCCCAGATGAAGGTGTAGTTGCGGGTCGCGCAGGCGGAGTGGATGCTCCACTGCGGGGAGATGACGGCCTCCTCGTTGTGCATCCAGATGTGGCGCGTCTCCTGGGGCTCGCCCATGAAGTGGCACACGGCAGCGTCTTCCGGAAGCTCGAAATAGAAGTAGACCTCCATCCGGCGGTCGTGGGTATGGGCCGGCATCGTGTTCCAGGTGCTGCCCGGGGCGAGTTCGGTCATGCCCATCTGGAGCTGGCAGCAGGGGACTACCTCCTTGACCAGCAGGCGGTTGATCGTGCGCTCGTTGCTCTCCTCCAGGGAACCGAGGTGCATCACCACGGCGTCCTTCTTGGACACCTTCTTCACGCCGGTCTCGCGGTGGGCGGTGGCGGAGCAGAAGTAGAAGTGCGCGGGCTTCTCCGGGTCCAGGCTGCGGAACGAGACGTGGCGGTTGCCGCGGCCCACGTAAAGGGCTTCCTTGAAGGGAATCTCATACTCCTCGTCACCCACCTTCACCACGCCGGTCCCGCCGACGTTGATGATGCCGAGTTCCCGGCGCTGGGTGAAATAGTCGGCCCGGAGGATTTCCGGCGCCTCGAGGACGAGTTCCTCATCGACCGGGACGGCGCCTCCGGCGATGATGCGGTCGAACATGGAGTACACCATGTTGATTTCCCCGGGGACCATGATGTTCTGGACGAGGTATTCCTTCCGGATCCTTTCGGTGTCATAATGCTTCGCGTCCACATTGCTGGACGCCTGACGGACGGTGCAGTTTACTTTACTCATATTTGTGCTTTATGCTTTTCTTTAGATTTCTCGACTTCGCTCGAAATGACAGTTGACTTACAGTATTCTCGACTTCGCTCGAAATGGCAGGTGTTTGTCATTTCGACCAAGGCCGCAGGCCGCGTGGAGAAATCTATTTGGGCTGTTTCCCGATATAGGCCAGGATTCCTCCGTCTACATATAATATATGTCCGTTCACGGCGTCGGAGGCGTGGGAGGCGAGGAAGACGGCGGGGCCGGCGAGTTCGTCGGGGTCCAGCCAGCGGCCGGCCGGGGTCTTCGCGCAGATGAAACTGTCGAAGGGATGGCGGCTGCCGTCGGCCTGGCGCTCCCGCAGGGGAGCGGTCTGGGGCGTGGCGATGTAGCCGGGGCCGAGCCCGTTGCACTGGATGTTGTATTCCCCGTACTCGGAGCAGATGTTGCGGGTGAGCATCTTCAGGCCGCCCTTCGCCGAGGCATAGGCGCTGACGGTCTCGCGGCCCAGTTCGGACATCATCGAGCAGATGTTGATGATCTTGCCCTCGCGCCGCTCCATCATCTCCGGCAGCACGGCCGCGGAAACGATGTAGGGACCGACCAGGTCCACGTCGATGACCCGTTGGAACTCAGCACGGGACATCTCGTGCATCGGGATGCGCTTGATGATGCCAGCGTTGTTCACGAGGATGTGGATGGGCCCCACCTCGGCGTGGATCTTCTCCACGGTGGCCTTCACAGCCGCCTCGTCCGTCACGTCGCACACGTACCCGTGCACGTTGGTGATACCGGCCTCCCGGTAGCTGGCCAGGCCCTTTGCCAGGGACTCGGCGTTGCTGGTATTGATGATGATGTTGGCCGCGCCGGCCTCCACAAAGGCCTTGGCGATGCTGAAGCCGATGCCGTACGCACCGCCCGTCACCCAGGCGTTCTTGCCTTCGAGGGAGAAAAGACTATTCATAACAATGCTCTTTTTCGTCATTCCCGGCTTGACCGGGAATCTCTTTCCGCTGCAAAGATACAAACGTTTGCACAAATTCCAAAACTTTTGTTCGCGCTTACCCCGGATTCGGTCGGTTTACCGGTCAAAGGTATGCGCACCCCATCGTTTGTCGGGCTTGCTGCCCATGTCCAGGATCAGCGTGCCGCCCTGGATGAAATCGGCGTGGGGGATGGTGCAGTCATTCCAGGCCTTGCCGTTGAAGGAGGCCTTGCGGATGTACATATTCTTTTCCGAGTTGTTCCGCGTCACGATCTCGAACTTGCCGCCGGGATAGTAGTCCGGGTTGAGGTGCAGGGTGATCCGGTCGAAGAGGGGAGAGGTGATTTCATAGTAGGGGTTGATGCTGCAACCGCCGTCCACTTCGAACAGGCCGATGGCCATCAGCACACCCAGGGCGCCCATCTGGCCTTGGTCCTCGTCTTCCCGGTAGCCACCGTAAGGGGTGATGTCGGCGAAAGCCGCCTTGACCTTCCGGACCCACTTCTGGGTGAGCCAGGGAGCGCCGGCGTAACTGAACAGGTGGGCCATCTGCGTGCCGGGCTGGTTGCCGTAATCGGTCCAGTTGAAGGGCTTATGGGCCTCATCCGCGATACGGAGGAAGCCGCCCGGTTCACTCAGGCGGAACTGCTCGTCCAACCGCCGGGCATATTCCTTGGGCCCGCCGAAAAGGTCGATGAGACCGGCCATATCCTGCGGGACAAAATGGGTATACACCGCGGAGTTGCTTTCGCAGAAGCCGTCTTTCTCCGAGAGTTCCAGCGGATCGAAATCCGGGAGGAAGGTTCCGTCCTCATACCGGCCGTTCATGAAACCCACGGACGGGTCCCAGACATTCCGGTAGTTTTTGGAGCGCTGGAAGAAGTATTCATAGTCCTCCTGCTTGCCCATGGCAAGGGCGAGCTGGGCCAGGCACCAGTCCTGGTAAGCGTACTCCAGGGTCATGGAAGCGCCCGTATTGTGGGTTCCCGTCAAGTTCTTGCGGCCTTCCGGGACATAGCCGATGGTTTCGTAGTAACGCATTCCGCCTGAGATACTTCCGGCCACGTGGTCGTAACTGGAATGGTCGCGGATGCCGCCCTGGAAGGCGTTCTTCCGCAGGCCCTCGTAGGCGAGTTCGGCATCGTAACCCCTGATACCCTTATTATAGGCCGCCGCAAAGAAACTCACGGCCGGATCGCCGAGCATCACATAGGTATAGTTCCCGGCGGAAGGGCCGCGGGGGATGAGACCGCCGTTCCGGTAATAATCCAGCATGGTCAGGCAGAACTCGTCCATCACCTCGGGATAGAGCATCGACCACAGGATGTTCAGGGACCAATGGCTGCCCCACCAGGCGTCGAAGTTGTGGATGTCGTACTTCGGTTTTCCGGCCGCGTCCAGGGGAACCTGTCTGATAATGGGTGCGGGACCGGTCAGGTCCATGTAATGGCCATTGACATCAGAGACAATGTGTCGGCCCAGCAGGGAGTGCCAGAGGTCCGTGTACAGCTTGACCTGTTGCTCCCGGGTTCCGCCTTCGATTTCTATCCGCCCCAGTTTCTCGTTCCACTGGTCATAGGCGGCCTGCCGGGTCGCGTCGAAGTCCCAGCCGGGGAGTTCCACCTCGAGGTTCTTGCGGGCGTTATCGACACTGGTGAAGGAGATGGCAACCTTCATCAACACTTCCTCACCTGCAGCGGTGGCGAACTTGACCGCCATACCGGCGTCCTTGCCGGAAATCCGGGGCGTCCGCGGTTTCACGGTCTTGCCTTCCCGCCAGAAGACGGTACCGGCGACGGGCTTCGAGAGTTCTGCCCAGAAATAGACCGGCGCGTCCTTGGGGCGGCGACGGGTTCCGGCCGTGACCTCCCAGCCTGCGACGGTATGGTCATCCACCAGCCAGATTTCGGAGTAGTTGGTGGGCCCATGGGCCAGATAAGCGCCGATATCGAAGAGAATGTAGCTCTCGGTGCTCTCAGGGAAGGTATACTTGTGGAAACCGACGCGCGTGGTGGCTGTCAGTTCGGCCGTGATGTCGTAGTCGTCCAGGTGGATCTTGTGGTATCCGGGCTTCGCAATCTCACCCTCGTGGGAAAAGGCCGACCGGTAGGCGTCCATCCCCAGATGGCCCTTGAACTCCCCGGTCGTGGGCATCACGGCGACGCCGGACATCTGCCAGTTATGGACATGGCTGAAGCAGCGGACCGCCAGGGAATCGTACAGGTATCCGGAGTTCCAGGAACCTTCCGTCGCGGTGTCGGGGCTCAGACTCACCATCCCGAAGGGAACGCTGGCGGAATCGAAGAAGAACCAGCGGGACTTGTGCGTGTCCACGAAGGGATTGACTTTGTCGATGTATTGCTCCTGCGCTGCCGCGCAGAGCGTGGCGGCGAGGGTCAGAAGAAGCAGAAGGGCCTTTTTCATGGCAAGTTGCGGATGATCGTAGAACAAAGATAGGAAAAAAGACGGCTCTTTCCGACAACTTTGGTTTTGGAATTTGTGCAAACGTTTGTATTTTCAAAAGGGAATCCCTATCTTTGCAGGCGGAATGGTCACGATATCCGACATAGCCGCAGCCCTCGGGGTGACGCCGTCCACGGTGTCGCGGGCGCTTTCGGGCAGCCCGCGCGTGAAGGAGGAAACCCGGCTCGCCGTCGAGAAGATGGCGGCCGAGATGGGCTACGAGCGCAATGTCGTGGCGTCAAACCTCCGGAAGGGCCGTTCTGACATTGTTGGCATCATCGTTCCGCGCATCCACCGCGAGTTTTTCTCCAATGTCATCGGCGGGGCCGAATCCATCCTGAATGAGGCGGGCTTCAGTGTCCTGATCTGCCAGACCCACGAGAAGTTCGAGGCGGAGGTCCAGGCGCTCCGCACCCTCCGGAACAACCAGGTGGCGGGCGTCCTTCTGTCCCATGCCATCGGCTCAGACACCGGAAAACACATCCTGGAGGCCCTGGGAGGCCGGATTCCGCTCGTGCAGTTCGACCGCGTTTTCAGCAGCCTTCCGGGCGCGAAGGTGGTCAATAACAATTTCCGCGGGGCCTACGAGGCGACCGCGCACCTGGTGGCCCAGGGCTACCGGCGCATCGGCACATTGGCAGGCTATATGAACTCCGAGGCCTATGCCGCCCGGCTCGAAGGCTGGCGGCAGGCGCTCCGGGACAGTGGCCTTCCGGTGGACGAATCCATTGTCTTTTATGATACCATCCTGCGGGAAACCGGTTTCGAAGCCGGCCTGAAGGCGCTTGAAGCCGGTTGCGACGCCCTCTATTGCGCCGGTGACTTCTGCGCCCTCGGCGCCATTGAGGCGGTCCGTTCGAAGGGCCTCCGCATTCCGGAGGACTTCGGCGTCGTGGGTACGGCCAACGAGTCCTTCACCTCCTTAATGACCCCGTCGATGAGTTCCCTGGCCCTGAACCCCTTCGAGATGGGCCGCCAGGCCGCGCAGGCCTTCCTGTCGGGGGAGGAGGGGACGATCGTGGTGCCCATGGAACTGAAAGTGCGGGCCTCCTCCTGCCGAAACTTGCAACAATCATCCAACCAATATGTCTAAAGTAGTTACCTTCGGCGAAGTGATGCTTCGCCTTTCCACGCCGGGCTATCTGCGCTTCTCGCAGGCCCGCCAGTTCGACGCCACCTTCGGCGGCGGCGAGGCCAATGTGGCCGTCTCCCTCGCCAACTACGGCATTGACACCCAGTTCGTCACCCGCCTTCCCAAGAACGACATCGCCGACATGTGCGTCGCGGAACTCCGCGGCCTGGGCGTCGGGACCGACGGCATCGTCTGGGGCGGTGACCGCGTGGGCATCTATTACCTGGAGACCGGCGCCGTCGCCCGCGGCTCCAAGGTCGTCTATGACCGGGCCCATTCCGCCATCTCCGAGATCCAGCCCGGGATGGTCGACTGGCACAAGGTCTTCGAAGGGGCCGACTGGTTCCACTGGACCGGCATCACTCCGGCCCTCTCCCAGGGCGCGGCCGATGCCTGCCTGGAGGCCATCAAGGTGGCCAATGAGATGGGCGTCAAGGTTTCCTGCGATCTGAACTACCGCAAGAAGCTTTGGAAATACGGCAAGTCCGCCTCGGAGGTCATGCCCGCCCTCGTGGAAGGCTGCGACCTCATCCTGGGCAACGAAGAGGACGCGGAGAAGGAGTTCGGCATCAAGCCCGAGGGGTTCGATGCGGAGAAGACGGGCGGCGAGATCGACCAGACCCGCTTCGAGAGCGTCTGCCGCCAGCTCATGGACCGCTTCCCGCGCTGCAAGAAGGTCGCGGTGACCCTCCGCGGTTCCATCAACGCGAACCACAACACCTGGGGCGGCGTCCTTTATGACGGTAAAACGCTTTGGCAGTCACGCCGTTACGACATTACCCACATCGTGGATCGCGTGGGTGGCGGCGACTCCTTCATGGGCGGTCTCCTCTACGGCCTCCTGGCCTACGACACCGACCAGCAGGCCATCGAGTTCGCGGCCGCGGCCTCCTGTCTCAAGCACACCATCATCGGCGACTACAACCGCGTCACCGTCTCCGAAGTCGAATCCCTCATGGCCGGCGGCGGCTCCGGCCGCGTTTCGCGGTAGCTGTCCTTTCGGCCGCGCAGTGCCTCTTGTCATTTCGACCGAGAAGCTCCTTTTGTCATTTCGACCGAGCGTAGCGAGTGGAGAAATCTGGTTGCTTTTTGTCATTTCGACCGAGCGCAGCGAGTGGAGAAATCTATTATGTGGAACAAGTACTATACATACATTCTTTCCAGTAACAACAATTCGACACTCTATATCGGCGTCACCAATGATTTGGAAAGGCGGTTGAATGAACACAGGTCTGGGTTGATTCCGGGTTTTACTCAAAAGTATAACTGCCATAAACTGGTTTATTTTGAAGAATTCTCGGATATCAATCAAGCGATCGAAAGGGAAAAACAGTTAAAGCATTGGTCAAGGGCAAAGAAAGATTGGCTCATTGATTCTGTGAATCCGGAAAGAAATGATTTACTATAGATTTCTCCACGCGCTTCGCTTGGTCGAAATGACAAGTGGCGTACGAATTGGAATGTCATTTCGGGCGAAGTCGGGAAATCTGTATGTAATCTGTCATTTCGAGCGAAGTCGAGAAATCTAATTCAAATTATGGCAAAATTCAAGAAAATCGATACCATCGGTATCATTCGGAAGACCGGGATTGTGCCGGTGTTCTACAGCAGCGATGTGGAACTGACGAAGAAGGTCGTGAAGGCCTGCTATGACGGCGGGATCCGGGCCTTCGAGTTCACGAACCGGGGTGACGGGGCGCATCGCGTGTTCAAGGAAGTGATTGAGTTTGTGCGGGCTGAGTGCCCGGAGATGGCCTTCGGAGCCGGGACCATCCTGGATGCCCCGACGGCAGGCCTGTACCTGCAGCTCGGTGCGGATTTCCTGGTGTCGCCCTGCATGGCGGAGGACGTCGTGGCGCTGGCGAACCGGCGCGGCGTGCCCTACAGCCCCGGCTGCGGCACGGTGACGGAGATTGTCCATGCGATGGAGCGCGGGTGCGACCTCGTGAAGGTGTTCCCGGCCGGGACCGTGGGCGGACCGGCGTTCGTGAAGAACGTCCTGGCCCCGCTGCCGTGGGCCATGATCATGTGCACCGGCGCCGTGGAACCCACCGAGGAGAACCTCAAGGCCTGGGCCAAGTCCGGCGTCACCGCCGTGGGCATGGGCTCCAAGCTCTTCCCGAAGGAAGTCCTTCAGGCCGGCGACTGGGCCGCGGTGTCCGTGCTCTGCGCGAAGTGCCTGGCCTGGTTCAAGGAATTATAAGCTTCGGAAGGCGTCGAATGGAAATTACTGTATATCAGCTAATTATCGTATTTGTTCTGGGTGTTTTATCCCAGAACACTTTGTTTAATCATTTGATTTAGAATGAGTTACATTCGACGCTATAGGAACCGTATCCTCGCCCTGCTTGCCGTTTTGATCGTAAGCATGGGCCTGAGCGCCCAGCCGTACTACACAAACCCGGTGCTGCACGCGGATTATTCCGATCCGGACGTGTGCCGGGTGGGGGAGGACTACTGGATGACGGCGTCGTCGTTCAATTGCTTCCCGGGACTGCCCATCCTCCATTCTCAGGACCTGGTGCACTGGGAACTCGTGGGCGCGGCGCTGACGGACTATCCCGGGTCAGGCTGGGATGGGCCGGAGGACGATTTCCGGACGACGGTTCAGCACGGAAAGGGCGTTTGGGCCCCGGCCATCCGGTACCACGCGGGGTGGTTCTACATCTTTGTGGGCGACCCGGACCGGGGTATTTTCATGGTCCGGACACAGGATCCCGAAGGCCCATGGGAACCGCCCGTATGGCTGGTCCGGGAAAAGGGGTTCATTGACCCGTGCCCCTTTTGGGATGAAGATGGAAACGCCTATCTGTCACACGGTTGCGCCGGTTCCAGGGCGGGTGTCAAGAGTGTTCTTTTCCTGGCGCCGATGGACCCGGACGGGACGCGGCTGCTGGGTCCGTCGCGCATGGTCTATGACGGGCACCTGAGCCAGCCCACCATCGAGGGAACGAAGTTCTACAAGCGGGACGGGAAGTACTACATCTTCTCGCCTGCGGGCGGCGTCGCCACCGGCTGGCAGACGGTGCTCCGGGCGGAAAGCCCGTGGGGACCCTATGAGGAGCGCATCGTCCTGGCCTGGGCCGAGGGTACGGTCAATGGACCCCACCAGGGCGCCTGGGTGCAGACCCCGGCCGGGGAGGACTGGTTCCTCCATTTCCAGGACAAGGGAGCCTACGGCCGGATTGTCCATCTGGAGCCGATGGCCTGGAAGGCCGATGGCTGGCCGGTGATCGGGGAGGACCCGGACGGGGATGGTGTGGGGCAGCCAGTGGCGCGGTATAGATTTCTCGACTCCGCCTTCGGCTCCGCTCGAAATGACAGGGGTATCGCCTCCCGCTCCGCTCGAAATGACAACTCCATTGTCACTTCGACCAAGCCCCGGAGGGGCAACTCCATTGTCACTTCGACCAAGCCCCGGAGGGGCGCGTGGAGAAGTCTCGGGTACAAGGATGATGACAAAGGTGCGTACAACCCCTACGGCCTCGACCTGGCGTGGCAGTATCCGGCGGTGCCGTCGCCATATTGGCATTATGCGTTGCCGGAGGGGGGAGTGAGACTGTATTCGGTGGAGCAGACGTGGCCTTACAAGAATCTGTGGGATTGCCCTAACTTATTGGCACAGAAGTTCCCGGCGGAACGGTTTACGGTGCGGGCGCGGCTGTCGTTCCGGCCGAATCCCCAGTTGAAGGAGCGCGGGGAGCAGGCGGGATTTGCCGTGATGGGCAGTGATTATGCCGGATTGCGGCTCACGGATACGGAGGAGGGTGCGCGGTTGGAATTCATCCGCTGCCTGAATGCGTCCAAGGGCGGTGAGGAGGAGGCGAAGGAACTCGCTATGCTTCCGTATCGGTATGAGGCGCTGACGCACGACCGGGAGTCTCGGAATGTACCGCTCGTCGCGTATCCGGATGTGCCGGAAGCGGTGGTCTGGGTGGAACTGGATGTCCGGGCGAAGGCCGTGGAGGGGAATGTGCCCGATGCGGTGTGCCGGTTCCGGTACAGCCTGGACGGAAAGCGGTTCACGCAGGTCGATGGTACTTTCAAGGCGCAGCCCGGACAATGGGTGGGTGCCCGTTTCGGCTTCTGGTGCAACCGGTTCAGCCCCAAGAACGATGCCGGCTGGCTGGATGTGACGGACCTGACCGTGAAACCGGCTTTCGACCCGCTGGAAGGATTCCTCTATGAGGAGGAAAAGGTACCGGCCTATGATCTGCCGGACCTCCTGGCCGGGACCCGCACCGTGAAGGAGTGGGAACGGACGCGCCGGCCGGCACTGGTGAAAATGTTCGAGGAGAAGATGTACGGCAGCGTGCCCGGTAAGCCGGAGGGCCTGCACTTTGTGGTGCGGGACAGCGACCCGAATGCCCTGGACGGCCTGGCCACCCGGCGGCAGGTCCGCCTTTTCATTGACGCGGAAGAATCTCAGTATGAGGATCTTTTGATTTATATTCCGAACCATCGGAAAGGTGCGGCTCCCGCCTTCCTGGGTGTCAATTTCTTCGGGAACCATACCATTGACACAGACCCCGGCATCTTTCTGCCGGATTCCCTCCGCTACCGGAAAGACTACACGCTGGACCCGCGCGGCTCCCAGCAGCAGCGTTGGCCGCTCCGCACCATTCTGGAACGGGGTTATGCCGTGGCGACATTCTGTTGCGAGGATATCGTTCCCGATGCAGAGGGCTATGCCGGAATTCGCTCATCTTACGAAGGTTACACTTGGGGCGCCCTCGCCGCCTGGGGCTGGGGCCTGTCCCGCGCCCTGGATTATCTGGAAACGGATGCCGATGTCGATGCGGCCCGCGTGGCGGTCTTCGGCCATTCCCGCATGGGCAAGGCGGCCGTCTGGGCCGGCGCCCGGGACACCCGCTTCGCGATGGTGGTGTCCAATGCCTCCGGCTGCGGGGGCGCGGCCCTGTCCCGCCGCCGCTTCGGCGAGACGGTCCGCCGCATCAACACGCATTTTCCGCACTGGTTCTGCGAGAACTTCCACCAGTACAATGACAACGAGGACCTGCTGCCCTTCGACCAGCACGAACTCCTGGCCCTCATCGCACCCCGCCCGCTCTACGTAGAGAGCGGCAGCGAGGACCGCTGGTCCGACCCCCGCGGTGAATTCCTGGGTCTTTCGTACGCATCTCCCGTGTACGAACTCTATGGCTATGAAGGATTTACGCCTGAAGATCAGCCCGCCGTGGAACATCCCGTCACCAAAGGCCGTACCGGCTACCACATCCGCGCCGGCCGCCACGAAATCCTCCTCTACGACTGGCTTCAGTACCTGGATTTCGCGGATCGTTTCTTGTAACGGAGCAAGGTCTAGTAATCCTCCACGTTATACCGCGTGAGGATATCCATATGCATGAAGTTATCCTTCTTGGGAGGGAGTTTCTTGCGGAGGATGTATTCCGCAAGGGTATCGACGGCGTGGCGGACCTGGTCGTCGGGGTGCTGGGCAATAAGGGAGGTGACGGTGCCGCGGCGGAGGGCGGCGAGGTTGGCGGCGAGGTTGTCGAAGCCCACGACGCGGCGGCCGGGGAGGGGATGGGCCTCCAGCCACGGGACGATGAGATGGACGCGGGAGTTGAACATCACGATGTGCCGCACGTCCGGGTGTTCGCCGAACCAGGTGTCCAGCTTGCGGTAGGTGCCGTCGGGATCGGTCGGGTCGATGAAGAGGTTGCCCAGGGTGCATTCCGGACTGTGCTCGAGCATATAGTCCATGAAGCCCGCGCGGCGGTTGATGGTGGGGTCGGACTGCTGCAGGCGGTCCCGCATCACCCGGACCATCAGGACACTGGGAACGTTTTCGCGCCCGCCCGTGAGCTGGTCTGCGCAGAGGTAGCCGCTCTTGTACAGGGGCATGCCAAAATACGCGAGGTAGTTGTCGGTGTCCGGTTTGGAGTCGATGAACACGTAAGGAATACCTTCCTCCTGGAGCCGAGCGGCAAAGACGAGGGTCTCGTCGTGGAATAGGGGAGCGAGGACCACCCCGGCGGGCCGGGCCTCCAGCACGCGGGTGCAGGCGTCGCGGAAGGATTCAATGTCGTACTGGTTGTATTCGAAGGGTTCAATGTGTATGCCGATGGTGACCGTCCCTTCCGCTGCCTTTTCGATACCCGAGGCCGCCAGTTCCCAGAAAGAGCCCGGTTCGTGGGCGGGAATCAGGACGGCGACCAGTTGCGACCCGCCCTTCGCGAGGAGGGAAGCATAGACGTTGGGCTCGTAGCCCAGTTCCTGGATCACCTCCATCACCTTCGCATAACTCTTCTTGGAGACTTCGCCACGGTTGTGCAGCACCCGGTCCACCGTGCCTTTCGAAAGGCCGGTGCGGCGGGCGATGTCGTTGATCGTGATCTTTTCGGTCGGTGCCATGTCGCAAGGATGGGTTAGCGCTTGCAAATCTAAATCAAAAATCGGCTACTTCCAAGAAAAATCTGAAAAATCGTGCACGGTAACGGATTCCTCAGCGTTATTAACAATAACATGTTGATAATTGTGAAATTATTTTTCCGTTACCGTGCACGGAATTTCAAAAAAAGTTTCTATATTTGTACGCCGGACCCATATTTAGTAACCGATGAAAGCCAGAATACTCACCCTCCTTTTTGCCGGAATCGCCCTTGCAGGCTGCTGCAACGGCGGAAATGACGGCCTGGACTCCCTGTACGAGGGCCTTCCCTTCGACATGCCCAAGGTGGCGCTTCCCTCCATCCCGGACCGTACGGCCTGCCTGACCGACTTCGGGGGCATCGGCGACGGCGTCGCCGACAACACCGAACCTTTCGCGGCTGCCGTCCGCGACCTGGAGAACCGGGGCGGGGGACGCCTCGTCGTTCCCGCCGGGGTCTGGCGCACCGGCCCCATCGAACTGAAAAGCCGCATCGAACTGTACGTGGACAAGGACGCCATCATCGTCTTCGACCCGAACCAGGATCTGTATCCCATCATCGACACGAACTTCGAGGGCCTGGACGTGCGTCGCTGCGTTTCCCCGATCAACGCCACGGGGGCCCACGACATCGCCATCACCGGCGGCGGCATCATTGACGGCAGCGGAGAATTCTGGCGCGAGGTCAAGCGTCGCAAGGTCTCCGACGACCAGTGGAAGGAAATCCTCAAAAGGGGCGGCCTCGTGTCGGAGGACGGCAAGAACTGGTTTCCGGATGAGGGTTATGCCAAGGCCCGCGCCACGGCCGGTTCGCTGAATTATCCCGACCCGTCCCTGGACGAACTGGAAATCAAGACCTTTCTGCGTCCCGTGCTCGTCTCCTTCCGGGAGTGCGAGCGCGTCCTCATCCAGGACTGCACCTTCCAGAACTCCCCGTGCTGGAACCTCCATCCGCTCTGGTGCAAGGACGTGGTTATCAAGGATATCACCGTCCGGAACCCGCATTATTCCGCCAATGGCGACGGCATTGACATCGACGCCTGCGAGAACGTGATCCTCACCGGCTCCTCCTTCGACGTGGGCGATGACGCCATCTGCATCAAGTCCGGCAAGGACGCCGACGGGCGTGCCCATGGGCGCAAGTGCCGGAACCTCATCATCTCCGACTGCACCGTCTATCACGGCCACGGCGGCTTCGTGGTGGGCAGCGAGATGTCCGGCGGGGTGGAGAACATCCGTGTCACAGGCTGCCGGTTCATCGGCACGGACGTGGGCCTGCGTTTCAAGAGCACCCGCGGTCGCGGCGGCGTGGTGAAGGACATCTGGTGCGACCATATCTATATGAAGGACATCGTCACCTACGGGGTCATCTTCAACCTCTATTACGCGGGCGTGGCCGCGACGGAAATGTCCGGAACCGGCGAGGCGGACCTCCAGCCCGTGGACGAAACCACCCCGGAGTTCCGCGACTTCCACTTCTCCGACATCACCTGCGCGGGCGCGGAGCAGGCCGTCTATGTCAATGGTCTCCCCGAGATGCCCGTCCGGAACCTCGCCTTCGAAAACTGCACCTTCACGGCGGACAAGGGGGTCGAGACCCACTATTTCGAGCATGTTACCTTTGAGAATGTAACCGTTAACGGCGAAAAGTTATGAAAAAGTTCTTCTATCTCGCCTGTATCTGGCTGGTGGCCAGTTCCTTCACGACCATCCACCTGATGGGGGATTCCACGATGGCGGAGAAGGACCTGTCGAACGGCAATCCCGAGCGCGGCTGGGGGATGATGTTCCCGAATTTCGTGGACAGCACCTTCCGGGTCGTGAATTACGCGCAGAACGGCCGGAGTACCAAGAGTTTCATCGACCGGGGCCTCTGGGGGCAGGTGTACGACGCCATCCAGCCGGGCGATTACGTGTTCATCCAGTTCGGCCATAACGACGCGAAGGCCGATGATCCGGAGCGGTATGCCCCGGCTTTCGGCGCCTATCAGGACAATCTCCGCCGTTTCATCCGCGGCGCCCGTGCCAAGGGTGCGACGCCGGTGCTCCTCACTCCGGTGGCCCGCCGCTGGTTCAAGGAAGGCAAGCTGGACCGGACCTGCCACAAGGATTATCCCGCGGCGATGAAGCAGGTTGCCGAGGAGGAAGGCGTCGTGCTGCTGGATATGACCACCCGGAGCCTGGACTGGCTGGAAAGCCTCGGTGACGAGGCCTCGAAGGCCTATTTCATGATTTCCACCGGAAAGGATGACAATACCCATACAGTCGCGTGCGGCGCGCGCAAGGTGGCGGAAATGGTCTGTGAGGCCATACAGGAGCAGATTCCGGCGATCGGGGAGCACCTCGTGCATTATGACATCGTCGTGGACCGGACCGGCCACGGCGACTATATGACCGTCCAGGAAGCCATCAACGCCTGCCCGGATTACAGCCACGAGGCGATCACCACCATCCATATCAACGCCGGCGTGTACGAGGAAGAAATCGTCATCCCGCACAACAAGTTCCGCCTGCATTTCACCGGTGACGGCGCGGAGAACACCATCCTGACCTACGGCAAATACGCCAAGCAGTACTGGCCCGGCCGCGATTTCACCGTGGGAACCTCCGGCAGCGCCAGCATCTACATCCACGCCAGCTACATCACCTTCGAGGACCTCACCTTCGAGAACTCGGCAGGGGAGGGCAATGACATCGCCCAGGCCGTGGCCGTGTTCACGGACGGCGATTTCCTCTTCTTCCGCCGCTGCCGCTTCCTGGGCAACCAGGACACCCTCTACACCTACGGCCGCTACGGCAAGGACGGGGGCATCAAGCGGAACTACTATCTGGACTGCTACATCGAGGGCACGACGGATTTCATCTTCGGCCCCAGCATCGCCTATTTCGAGAACTGTCACATCCACAGCAAGAAGAACAGCTACGTGACCGCCGCTTCCACCCTGGAGGGACAGAAATACGGTTACGTGTTCAAGAGCTGCCGCCTCACCGCCGATCCCGGCATTGACAAGTGCTACCTGGGACGGCCCTGGGGTGCCTATGCCAAGACTGTGTTCATCGGCTGCGAGCTGGGCCCGCACATCGTCGCGGACGGCTGGCACGACTGGGAGAAGGAAGGCAAGCCCGATACCAAGAAGAATTCCTATTACGCTGAATATCAGAATGTCGGACCCGGCGCCAAAGGCCCCCGCGTGAGCTGGGCACACACCCTCACCGCCGAGGAGGCTGCGGAATACACCTTCGAAAAGGTGATGTACCAGGCCCAGGACGGCATCGTCTGGAACCCTTATCTGAACCGATAGAAGATGAAAAGGATTGTTTTACTGGCCCTTTGCTGTCTCGCGGCCTGCGCCCCGAAACCGGAACCCTATTCCGTGCGGATGGTGCGCTCCGAAATCAAGCGGGCGCCCGAGGCCACTTTCCTGGACGGCCAGGAAGGAAACTACAAGTGGAATTACACGACCGGCCTGGAGTTGCGCAGTTTCGTCGCCGTCTCCCTCGCCTATGACATCCCGGAGTTCGACGCCTACGTCCGCGCGTGGTACGACGGCATCCTGAACAAGTACGGCCTCATCCAGGGAAAGTACGATCAGGAGAAGTACAACCTGGACCATATCTGCCCTGCCCGGACCCTCATCTCCCTGTATCAGCAGACGCCGGACAAGCGCTATTCCGCGGCCATCGAGGAGGCCCGCGAGCAGCTCCGTAACCAGCCCCGGACCGAGTCTGGCGCCTTCTGGCACAAGAAGGTCTATCCCGGCCAGGTATGGCTGGACGGCCTGTATATGGCGGAGCCCTTCTACGCGACCTATGCGGCCGTGACCCACGAGACGGAGGCCTTCGACGACATCGCCCTGCAGTTCAAGGTGGCGGCGGAGAAGACCTATGACCCGGCGACGGGCCTGTACCGCCACGCCTGGGACGAGACCCGGCAGATGTTCTGGGCCGATCCCGCCACCGGCCAGTCCGCCCACTGCTGGGGCCGCGCCCTCGGCTGGTACACGATGGCCCTGGAGGAGGTCATTCCTTTCTTCCCGGAAGACCATCCGGGAAAAGCGGAACTGCAGGCCATCCTGGAAGGGATTCTCGCGACCCTGCCCCGCTACGCCGATCCGGAGACCGGAATGTGGTACCAGGTCCTGGACTGCCCCGGCCGGGAAGGTAACTACCTGGAATCCACCTGCTCCGCGATGTTTACCTATGCCTACCTGAAGGCAGCCCGCATGGGTTGGGCCGTTCCGGAGAGCATCGATCCGCGTGCCCTGTATGACAGCCTCGTGAAGACCTTCATCCGCGAGGATGCCGACGGAACCCTGAACCTGACGCAGTGCTGCGCCGTCGCCGGCCTCGGCGGCAAGGAGAACCGCAGTGGCACCTTCGACTATTATATCCACGAGAAGATCACCGAGAACGACCCGAAGGGCATCGGCCCCTTCATCTGGGCCTCCCTGGAATACGAAAACAAATGAGAAAGCTTCTGACCCTGTCCGCCGTGGCCCTCCTCCTGGCTTCCTGCGGTGAAAAGCCCACTCCGGATCCCGTGAATCCGGAAGTTCCCGCCGTCCCCAATACCCCGAAGAACCTGTACCTGCACGGCAAAACGGAAACCAGCCTGACATTCCAGTGGGATGCGGTGGAGAGTGCGTCTTCCTATGAGTGGGAGCTCCAACTGGACGGTGCCAAGGTGAAAAGCGGTACGGTCCGGACCCGGAACGTATCGGTCACCGGCCTCACGAAGGCGACGACCTACCGGTTCGGGGTGAAGGCGGTCAATATCACCGGCACTTCCACGGCTGCCTGGCTGGATGCCCGGACGGACGGAACCGAGGATCCGGAGACGCCCCCGACTCCCTCCGACCAGTATTATGCCGATTTCAAGATTCCGGCCTGGGAGGATAACGATCCGAAGGCCCTGGCCTTCCCGGGAGCCGAAGGCGGCGGAATGTATGTCACCGGCGGCCGCGGCGGCAAGGTGATCCACGTGACAAACCTCAACGACAGCGGTTCCGGTTCCCTCCGGGCTGCCATTAACGAGAAGGGCGCCCGTACCATTGTCTTCGACGTGGCTGGCATCATCGAACTCCAGTCCGCCCTCAAGGTCCAGAACGGGGACGTGACCATCGCCGGGCAGACGGCCCCGGGCGATGGTATCTGCCTGAAAAACTACAACTTCCGTATTCACGCCAGCAATGTCATCGTCCGTTACATCCGCTGCCGGATGGGAGATGAGAAGAAGACCGCGGACGATGCGATGAACCTCTACACCGATGCCAATGACCTCCACGACGTCATCATCGACCATTGCTCGCTGAGCTGGAGCACGGACGAGTGCGGCACCTTCTACGGGATGACGAATTTCTCCCTCCAGTGGTGCATCCTCTCCGAGAGCCTCCGGAATTCCATCCACGACAAGGGCAAGCACGGTTACGGCGGCATCTGGGGCGGTTCCAACGCCACCTACCACCACAACCTGCTGGCCCATCACGACAGCCGCAACCCGCGCCTGGACCACGATTACGTGTCCACGCTCAAGGGACCGGTGAGCCTGGTGAACAATGTCATCTACAACTGGGGGGACAACAGCACCTACGGCGGCGAGAGTGCCAATGACAACAATGACTACAAGAAATACAATGTGGTCAACAACTACTACAAGCCGGGTCCGGCGACGGCGGCCGGCAAGGTGCGTTTCATCGACCCCTGGACCAAGGCCTGCGACAACTGCTCGAAGAAGACCGGCAGCAACACCATCGTCCCCGGGCACTTCTACCTGACGGGGAACGTGATGCACGGGGATGAGGACAAGTCCGGGGACAACTGGACGGGAACGACCGCGTCCGGTTCGGTCCTTTCGGCGATCCGCGCCGCATCGGCCTTCTCCTGGACTGAAAGCGCCTCCCTGATTTCCCTTCAGAGTGCGGAAGGGGCTTACAGACAGGTCCTTTCCTACGCAGGCGCCAGCCTGAAGCGCGATGCCGTGGATACCCGCGTGGCGAAGGAAACCAAGGAAGGCAGCTATACCTACAAGGGCTCCAACGGCTCCACGAACGGTTTCATCGACACGCAGTCCGATGTGGGCGGCTGGCCTGCCTACACCGCTACCGATGATGAAAAAGCGAAGGTGCAGGACGGCGACAAGGACGGCATGCCCGACTGGTTCGAGGATCAGTTCGGACTGGACAAGGCTTCGGCGGCCGACGGCGCCGCCACGACCCTGGACAAGCACGGCCGCTACACGAACCTGGAGATGTACTTCCACTACCTGGTGAAGGAGATCGTCACCGCCCAGAACCAGGGCGGCAGCTATACGACATTGTAATACAATTAATAACCCATTAAAACCAACCATTCATGAACAATCCAGTCAAGAAACTCGCACTTGCGCTTCTCGGCCTGGTATCGGCATGGACCCTGTCCGCCCAGACGACCATCACGGGCGTGGTGACGGACGAGTCCGGTGAGCCGCTGATCGGGGCGGGCGTCGTGGTCGAAGGAACGACCGTCGGCACCATCACCGGCATCGACGGCGACTACACCCTGACCGTGCCCGCAGACGCAGTGAACCTGGTGTTTTCCTTCATCGGACTGAGTGACCAGGTGGTCCCGATCGGGGGGCGCACGGTCATCGACGTGGTCCTGAAGGAAGACTCGACCTTCCTCGACGAAGTCGTCGTCGTCGGTTACCAGACGGTCAAGCGCCGCGACCTCCTCGGCGCCGTGGCCTCCGTGGGCTCCGAAAAGCTCAGCGAACAGCCGGTGACCACCGTCTCCCAGGCCCTCTCCGGCAAGATGGCGGGCGTGTCCGTCGTCACGACGGAAGGCGACCCGGACGCCGACATCAAGATCCGCGTCCGCGGCGGCGGCTCCATCACCCAGGACAGCAGCCCGCTGTACATCGTGGACGGCTTCCCCGTGGAGTCCATCAACGACATCCCGTCCTCCGAGATCCAGTCCATCGACGTCCTGAAGGACGCTTTCTCCACGGCCATCTACGGTAGCCGCGGTGCGAACGGCGTCGTCATCGTCACCACCAAGAGCGCCGAGAAGGGACAGCGGGTCTCCGTCAAGTTCAATGCCTATTACGGCCGGAAGAAGATGGCCAATGCCGGCGCGATCCAGGCGATGGATCCGGAGAACTTCGTCAAGTTCCAGTACGAGCTGGGCGTGGTCCGGGACAACCTCTCTTCCTACTACGAGCCGTATTTCGGCGTGTTCGAGGATATGGACCTGTACCGCGGCCTCCAGGGCAACAACTGGGTCGATGCCGTCTTCGGCAACATCGGCAGCACCCTGTCCACCGACTTCTCCGTCTCCGGCAGCGGCGACAACGTGAACTGGACCCTGGGTTATGCCCACATGGGCGACAAGGCCATCATGTCCGGTTCCGATTACATCCGTGACAACCTGAACTTCAAGGCCAATTTCAAGACCTCCGAGACCACCAGCATCGACGCCAACGTGCGCTACTCCCGCGTCAACGTGCGCGGCTCCGGCGCCAACGGCATCAACGATACCGGTACCACCTCCGGCAACGGCCGCCTCAAGCACGCGGTGTCCTATTCCCCGATTCCGCTCGCCAGCACCCTGGAGGGCGTGGACGAGGAGCAGGACTACGGCGACAACGCCCCGCCGCTCCTGTCCGTGGCCGACAATGACTCCCGCCGCATCCGCACCACCTGGAATGCCAATGCGGCCTTCAACTGGAAGATCGTCGACCACCTGAACCTCAAGGTCGAGGGCGGCCTGGAGAAGTACTCCCAGACCGACGACCGCTTCTACGGCCTGACCACCTATTACGTGGCCAACAACTCCACCGTGAAGAACACCCCGTCCAACCAGCACAAGGAGGCGTTCCGTACCAAGTACCGGAATACCAACACCTTGAACTATGATTTCGCGAACGTGCTGGGCAGCGACCACAACCTGACGGTCCTCCTCGGTGAGGAATTGACCATCGCCAAGAGCAATGTCCTCACGATGATGGTGGACGGTCTCAATACCTCCTACGACGCGGAGATGGCCTGGAACTTCCTCTCTTCCGGTACCCCGGCTTCCACCAACAACTACTACGATCCGGATGACAAGCTCCTGTCCTTCTTCGGCCGCGTGAATTACGACTACAAGCATCGCTATTCGATCGGCGCCACCCTCCGCGCGGACGGTTCGTCCAAGTTCGCCCGGGGTCACCGCTGGGGCTACTTCCCGTCTGCCGCGGCATCCTGGACCGTTTCCAACGAGCCCTGGATGGACGGCGCGCACGGCTGGCTGGACCAGCTGAAACTCCGGTACAGCTTCGGTACCGCCGGTAACAACAACATCCCTTCCGGCCAGATCGTCAAACAGTACGGCGCCACGGTCACGGCCTGGCTCAGCCAGAGCACCAACTACTGGATGGCGGGCAAGATCATGAACAACCCCGACCTGACCTGGGAAACGACCTACACGCACAACGTCGGTCTCGATTTCAGCCTGTTCCAGAGCCGCTTGAGCGGTAGCATCGAGGTGTACCAGAACACCACGAAGGACCTTCTGATCAACTTCCCGATCACGGGTTCCGGTTACGATAGCCAGTACCGCAACCTCGGTTCCACCCGCAACCGCGGTGCGGAACTCACCCTGAACATGCCGCTCGTCTCCAAGAAGGACTTCTCCCTGAACATCGGCGGCAACATCGCCTACAACCAGAACCGCGTGACCGACCTGGGCGGCCTGAAGTCCATCACGGCGCAGTCCTACTGGGCCTCCACTGAAATCGGCGACGACTACATCGTGGAAGTGGGCCAGCCCCTCGGCAACATGTACGGCTTCGTGTCCGACGGGATGTATTCCCCGGATGACTTCACCTGGAACGGTTCCAAGTGGGTCCTGAACGAGGGCGTCGTGGACAACTCCGCCATCATCGGCTCCTCCTATCTCGTCCCGGGCGCCATGAAGCTCAAGGACCTCAACGGGGACGGAAAGGTGACGGTCGCGGACCGCAAGGTCATCGGCAACGCCTCCCCGGACTTCACGGGCGGCTTCAACTTCAGCGGCTACCTGTACGGCTTCGACTTCAGCGCCAACTTCAACTACATGATCGGCAATCAGGTGTACAACGCGAACAAGGTGGAATTCACCTCCTCCCGCAAGTTCTCCAACCGCAACCTCCTGGATATGATGGACGTGGACAAGCGCTGGACCAACATCGACTGGAACACCGGCGAGATGATCACCGACGCCGCCACCCTCAAGCAGGTCAATGCGGGCAAGACGATGTGGACGCCCACCGTCGGAACCGCCGTCTTCAGTGACTGGGCGGTGGAGGATGCTTCCTTCCTGCGCCTGCAGAGCGTGACCCTGGGTTACACCCTGCCGGAAGAGCTCACCCAGAAAGTCCACCTCCGCAAGGCCCGCATCTACGTGACCGGGACCAACCTGCTGTGCCTGACGAAATACTCCGGCTATGATCCGGAAGTGGATACCCGCCGCGCCACCCCGCTCACTCCGGGCGTGGACTACTCTGCCTATCCGAAGAGCATCGGCTTCGTCGCCGGCCTCAACCTGACCTTCTAATCCGCCCTGAATATGAAAAAGTTACTCTATATTCTCCCTGCGGCCGTTTTCGCCCTGTCCCTGTCTTCCTGCGAGAAGCTCCTGGACACCGAATCCCCGTCCGCGTTTGATGCGGCGACCGTCTATTCCAACTACTCGCTCACGGAAGGCACCATCTTCGGCATCACCGAGGCTTTCTGCGAGGTGAACTCCTATCGCGGCCGTTTCCTGCCCTGGTACGGATTCAACACCGACGTGGAATGGTACAACACCTACAAGCCCGGTGACGGCAAGTCCGACATCGCCGCCTACGACTGCCTGCCCAACAACTCGCAGCTGAACCTGTCCAACGGACCGTTCCCGCTGATGTATATGGGCATCGAGCGCGCCAACCTCGTCATCGAAGGCCTGCGCGAATATGGCCAGGTCAATGAGAAGGCCGACATGGCCTACCTCCTGGGCGAAGCCCTCACGCTCCGCGCCATGATCTACTACGACCTCACGAAGGCCTGGGGTGACGTCCCCGCCCGTTTCGAGTCCCTGACTTCCGAGACCATTTACGCCCCGAAGGAGAGCCGCGACGTGATCTACAAGCAGATCCTCGCCGACCTGGATGAGGCCATCCCGTATCTCCCGTATCCGGGTGCTACGGCGGCCACTTCCCGTACCGACCGCGTGAACAAGGTGTTCGCGGAGGGCCTGTATGCCCGTATCGCCCTGGCCGCCTCCGGCTATGCCATCCGTCCCGATGACGGGAAGGTGGGCACCGGCGACCTGGGTACCGTCCGCCTCTCCAGCGATCCCGAGCTCCAGAAGTCGGTCCTCTATCCGAAGGCCCTCGCGTACCTGAAGGACGCCGTCAATTCCCGCACCGCGTCCCTGGAGAGCGATTTCGAACTCATGTGGTACAAGCTCAACAACATGAACAACCTCACGGCAGGCCCCGGCAACGAGACCCTGTACGTGATCCCGTTCGGCGCCGGCCGCGGCCGCTGGAACTTCACGTTCGCCATCTCCTCCGAGGGTGCGAGCATCTCCAACGGTGTGTCCCGCGGCGGTGACGCCGGTCCGCTTCCCACGATGTACTTCCGCTATTCGGCCCGCGACCAGCGCCGGGACGTCACCTGCGTCAACTACAAGTGGAACAAGGACGACTCCATCGAGCCCGCCGGCATCGGCAAATGGTTCTTCGGCAAGTACCGCTTCGAGTGGATGGACGCCCAGCCCTACACCGGCGGCAATGACGACGGCATCAAGCCGGTCGTGATGCGCTACGCCGACATCCTCCTGATGGCTGCCGAGATCGAGAACGAACTGAACGGCCCCTCCGCTGCGATGCAGTATTTCCAGCCCGTGCGTGAACGCGCCTGCGGTTATGACGATGCTGCCAATCTCGCCGCCACGGTCACCTCGAAGGATGAGATGTTCGACCTCATCGTCGAGGAGCGTGCCCTCGAGTTCTGCGGCGAGTTCCTCCGCAAGGCCGACCTCATCCGCTGGAACCTGCTGAAATCCAAGATGGACGAAGCCATCGAGGATATGCTCAAGCTCCGCGCCCTGGAATTCCCGTATGACTACCTGACCGGTGACATCGCCTACCAGTACGCCGCCGACAACAAGTCCATCGAGATCTCCTTCCTGAAGGCGGGAGAGGAAATCCCGGCCGGCTCCGAAGTCTCCGCCGGCTATGTGACCAAGTACGACGATGCCAAGAAGACCGGCTTCTACACGGACCGGATCCACGGCATCTATGTCGTCGAGAATCCCGAGCAGCACATGTTCTGGCCCATCTTCAACGACACGATGACCAACAGCCAGGGATATATCAAGAACGACTATGGCTATGACAGCATCTAATACCCTGCAAGCTATGAACAAGATCAAATATGCCATTCTCGCCCTCGCCACCCTCGTCGCCGCGGCCGCGTGCTCGACGAAGGAGTTCGACGAGATTACCGAACTGAATCTGAACCGCTGCCTGGCTCCGATGGGCCTGAACGCCCGGGTGAGCGCGTCCCTGGGTGACGTTGTCACCTTCACGTGGGACGTGGGCAAGGACGCCGAGGCCTATATCCTCCGCGTCTATACCGATGCGGCCGGGACGGAGGAATATCTGTCCGAGACAGTCCTGCCTTCCCAGGTCCCGTTCCAGAAGAAACTGGAAGCCGACAAGACTTACTGGTGCTCCGTGCAGGCCACGGCGACCGGCAAGCAGGATTCCAAAGTCTGCTTCCTGGACAAGTCCTTCAAGACGTTCGCCGTCAAGGACAACCTGTTCCTGAAGGTTGCTGACCGCACCGCCACCACGGTCTCCCTGACCTGGTCCAGGGAGGTCGAGGACTTTGCCGACGTGGACCGGATCGAATACGGCCTCCCGGGTGAGGATCCCGCCGGAAGCGTGACCCTGTCCGCCGCCGATATCGAGGCTGCGGCCGCCACGGTGGAAGGCCTCACCGCCTCCACGGAATATGTGTTCACCCTGTACTACCTCTCCGCCAGCCGCGGCCAGGTCGATGTCTGGACGACGCCTGACGTGAACGGCACCACGGAAGTGTCCTCGCTGGACGCCCTCCTGAACGCCGTCAAGACCGCCGGCGCGAAGATTTACCTGAAGATGGCCGGCTCCCCGTATGACATCGAGGCGCTGGACATCACCAACGGCTTCACCCTCCTCGGTGAGGAGACGGCCGACGGCACCAAGCCGGTCCTCCAGGGCGAATTCCACATCGCCGACACCTGGGCCCCGGGCGCCGACCTCTATTTCGAGGGCGTCGAGTTCAACGGCGGTCCCACCGCCACCAGCCCGTCCGGCTTCGGTTTCGCCATCCAGAACAAGAACGGCGGTACCGTGAAGGACAAGAACATCGGCAACATCACCTACAAGAACTGCGTCATCGCGAACTACACCAAGGGTCTCATCTACGAGTGGGGCAACAATCTGGTGCTGGGCGATGTGGTCTATGACGGCTGCGACATCCACGACATCAATACCGACGGTACCGTGGGCGGCGACGTCTTCGACATCCGCCAGGCCACGACGGTCGCGAAGCTGGCCTTCGTGAACAACACGATCTGGCAGGGCATGCGTACCTTCGTCCGCTTCGACGCCGGTTCCATCGGTGCGCTCGTCTTCGAGAACAACACCCTGCAGAACCTGAACTTCGTGGACAACGCGAACAACGCGGGCGTGTTCGGCCTCCAGATCACCCCGGGTTCCTTCTCCTTCAAGAACAACCTGATCCTGAACATGACGGGCAAGGCGGTCCTCGCGGGCGCCAACGCCAAGTATGTCCCGGCGGGTGACATGGGCGTGGCCGCATCCAACAACTGGTTCTACAACCTCCCGAAGGATGATGCGGGCAACCTGACCTACTTCACAGACAACTTCACCCAGGCCCAGGCGGGCGGTACCATCCTGGAAAGCGATCCGTGCTACAATGCGGCGGGCGGTTACTTCAACCTGCTGTCCGACAGCGAGATCGCCGACAAGAAGGTGGGCGCCCCCAAGTGGTGGACCCCGTTCGTGGAAGAGCCGGAAGACCTTACCCTGAACGTGATTGCGGGCAACAAGACCTGGAACCTCGCGAACGCGAAGTTCTTCTCCGGCACGATCAAGAAGGAGATGGTCCGCGACGACCTGTACATCCACGCCGGTGAATCCAACGCCATCGTTTCCGACGGCGGCATGCTCCGCTTCGAGACCGCGGCGGTGACCAACCGCCAGGGCGTCCCGACCCTCAGCTACGTGGCCTTCAAGGTCCCGGGACCGGGCTCCGTGCTCGTCAAGGCGGCCGATCCCGAGAGCCAGGGCAACCATTTCGTCGTGGGCGTCGGCCCGGTCGACGGCGGTTCCATCGCCCTCAAGGGCGGCGTTTCCGCGATGGCCGACATGGACACCCCGACCAAGATCCTCATCACCTCCATCACCGAGGAGGCACTCGTGTACCTGTTCCCGTCCGGTCCGGTCTCCCTGGAGAAACTGGCCTGGAGCACCGATGTCACCCCGGTGAACACCGCGCTCCCGACCCCGGCTCCGAAGGCTGATCCTGCCAGCATCACCGCGGGTGACGCGGCCGACATCACGGTCTCCTGGGAGCCCGTGGAGAACGCCGGCAGCTACTCCGTCGTGTTCAACGGCAAGAGCAACACCGTCTCCGAGGGCACTGAGTTCGTGATCGGCGGCACCACCACCGGCATGCTCGATGCGGGCAGCTACCAGGTGGAGGTCTATGCCAACCCGATGGCGACCGATATCTACAACACCGAGTCCGCCGCGGGCGTGGCCTCCTTCGCCGTGCTGCCGAAGGGCGGCAGTGGGGAAGATTCCGAGCTCGTGGTGACCAACACCGACCAGCTGATGTCCGCCATCGCGGCGGGCAAGGAGGCGGTCACCCTCGCTCCGGGCGAATATGACCTGGGCGGCATCCTCACCGTCACCGCTCCGCTCGCCCTCAAGGGCCAGCCCGGTGCCGTCGTGACCGGTGCGTTCAAACTCAGCGGCGAGGTGGGTTCCTTCAGCCTCGAAGGCCTCACGGTCCTCGCCGGCGGCCAGGGTGTCCTCATCGACATGGACGGCGACAACGGCGTGAAGGCGGAGTCCGTCACCGTGAAGAACACGGTCATCGACGGCTTCGGCAAGAGCGTCATCTACGCGGCCAACAAGGCCGATGTCTTCAGCCTGGGCGACATCCTGTTCCAGGGCGTCGAGGTGTACAACCACGGCACCGGCCAGGGTATGTTCGACCTCCGCAACGGCGTCTATAACAGCTTCAGCATCATCGAGTCCACCCTCACCGGCGGCCGTGACTTCCTGCGCATCGACGCGACCTGCACCCTCCCGACCGTGCTCGTGAAGAACAACACGATGTACAACCTGAACACGTCGAAGAACGGCAACGGTATCTTCTACGTCCGCGCCTCGGTGTCCGGTTACAAGGTGGAGAAGAACCTCCTCCTCGGGATGACCTCCGGTACCGTGATCGGCAAGTCCGGCGCCAAGGTGCCGAAGATGGTGGGCAACTACTACTATGACTGCAACGACGAGGTGTTCTTCACCGGCATCATGGACAAGGAAGAAGCGCTGGGCGGCCAGGGTGCCATCCTGAGCGTCAATCCGGTCAAGGATGTGATGGCCAATGACTTCACCCTCGTGAACGGCGTCGTGATCAGCGCCGGCGTGGGCGCCCCGAAGTGGAATCCTTCCGTGGTTCCGACCCCTTCCGGCGCCTCCATGACGGTCGCTTCCGCCGATGAGTTCCAGGCCGCGGTCGATGCCGGCAAGACCGACATCACCTTCGCTGCCGGTGCCTACGACCTCTCCGCCGCCAACATCACCCTCACCGCCGGGATGCACCTGAGCGGCGAGCCGGGTGCGGAAATCACCGTGAACCAGTTCGACCTCGCCGAGGGCGAACTCGGGAACATCCTCATCGAGAACCTCAAGATCAACGGCTCCGCCAACAACCTGATCAGCGTCGCCGCTGCCTCCGTGGTGAACAACCTCACCCTCCGGAACTGCGAGATCAACGGTGTGGGCAAGAGCATCCTCTATGGCAATGCCGAAGGCTCTGCCTTCGCGGCGGTGGTCATCTCGAACAACGTGATGGCCGGTCTCGGCGGCGGCCAGGGCACCATCGACATCCGCAAGGGTGTGGTTTCGGCCCTGACCATCGACAACAACACCGTGGTGGGCGGCCGTGACTTCATCCGCGCCGACAAGGGTACCGTGACCGCGGCCGTGAACATTGTGAACAACACCTTCGACGGGGTCACGCTGAACAACGGCAACGGCGTCCTGTACGTCCGTGCCACGCCGGACAGCTATGTGCTGAAGAACAACCTGTTCCTCAACGAGAACGGTGACAACAACCTGCTGTCCAAGGCTACCGGCATCACCGTGCCGACGGCGGTCTCCGGCAACTTCTTCTACGGCTGCACGGCCGAGAAGTTCTGGACCGGCCTGATCAACCAGGAGGTGGCCCTCGCGAACGGCGGCGTCATCCTTCCGGCCGATCCGGTCAAGGACGCCGCGAACGGGGACTACACCCTCGTGGACGCCCTCTGCCTCGCCTCCAACGTGGGCGCCGCCCGCTGGAATCCGAATGCCGGCCGTGTCTCCTCCGAGATGACGGTGGCTTCCGTGACCGAGCTGACGACGGCCATTGACGCCGGCAAGGCGGCCATCACCCTCAAGGCGGGTGTCTATGACCTCCGCGAGGTCGTGGAGGGCGGCGTGGTGTCCCTGATCGCCCCGCTGGCCCTGACCGGGCAGGGAACCGTCGAGGTCATCGGCGGCTTCAAGTTCGGCGCCGGCACCACCTCCTTCGTCGCCGAGAACATCAAGTTCAGCGGTGCCGATAAGGTCATGGGCAATGCCTTCGAGATCGCCGAGGCCGTGGAGATGTCCCGGATCCGGATTACCGGCTGCGATATCTACGGTTACAACAAGAGCCTGTTCTACGGCAACGGCACCGATTCCCAGATCGCGGTCTTCGACTTCCAGAAGAACCTCGTCCACGGGTTCGGCACCGGCCAGGGCATGATCGACATCCGCAAGGGCGTCTACACCGCCATCAACGTGTCCAAGAATACGTTCTTTGACGGCGGCCGCGACTTCATCCGCTGCGACAAGGGCATTGCGGGCTCCATCGCCATCACGAACAATACGTTCGCGGCCTGCTCCATCGATGCCGGCAACGGTCTCCTGTGGGTCCGTTCCTGCTCCGGAGAGGGCGAGCAGGCGAAGTACAACGTCACGAAGAACCTGTTCCTGAACCTCACCGGTGAGAAGACCATCCTCGCCAAGTCCGGCGCGACGGTCCCGACCCTCAGCGGGAACTACTTCTTCAACGTGGGCCCGGCCTTCTTCACGGGCGCGATCGCCCAGGAGGCGGCCGTCACCGGCGGCGCCGTGCTGGAGGCCGATCCTTGCGCCGGCTCTGCCGAATTCAATTTCAAACTTACGGATGCGGCGCTCCGGGCAGCCGACATCGGCGACCCGCGCTGGAATTCCGCATCCCCGAACTATACCAAAAAGCGTTAAGTCATGAGTTTCATCAATGACCACTTCATGCTGCAGAGTGATACGGCCTACGGGCTGTATCACTCCCACGCGGCGAAAATGCCAATCATCGACTATCACTGCCATCTCGTGCCCCAGCAGATCGCGGAGAACATCCAGTTCCGTGACATCACCCAGCTGTGGCTGGTGGACGGCCATTACGGCGACCACTACAAGTGGCGTGCGATGCGCGCGAACGGCGTTTCCGAGGATTATCTCACCGGTGGCAAGCACACGGCCTGGGAGACCTTCGAGAAATGGGCGGAGACGGTTCCCTATACGATGCGGAATCCGTTGTACCACTGGACCCACCTGGAGCTGAGCCGCGTGTTCGGCATCGACAAACTCCTGTGCCCGGCGACGGCCCGCGAGATCTTCGAGGAGTGCAACGCGAAGCTCGCGACCCCGGAATACCGGGGTCAGGCCCTCATCCGCAAGTTCGGCGTGGAGGTGGTGTGCACCACCGACGATCCCGCCGACGACCTGCGCTGGCACAAGATGATCGCGGAGCATCCTTTCGGCACGAAGGTGATTCCCGCCTGGCGGCCCGACCGGGCGATGGCCATCGAGAATCCGGTCACCTACAAGGCTTACCTGCAGCAGCTTTCCGAGGCGGCGGGCATGGCGATCGAGTCCTACACCGACCTTTGCGAGGCCCTGCAGAAGCGGCACGATTTCTTTGCGTCCATGGGCTGCAAGCTCTCCGACCACGGGCTGGAGAACTTCTACTCCGCCGACTACAAGGACGTGGAGATCGAACTCATCTTCAAGAAGGTGCTCCTGGGCATCAAGCCCAATCCGCGCGAGATCGAGAAGTTCCGCAGCGCGTTCCTGCACGACCAGGCCGTGATGGATGCCGAGGCCGGCTGGGCCCAGCAGTTCCACATCGGCGCGATCCGGAACAACAACACCAAGATGTTCGCCGAGGTGGGGGCCGATACCGGCTATGATGCCATCCACGACCTGGAGATCGCCGTTTCGGGCCACCGGTTCTTCGACCGGCTCACACTGGAAGGAAAACTTGCGAAGACCATCCTTTACTGCCTGAATCCCAAGGATAACGCGGTGATGATGACGATGGCCTACACCTTCAACGACGGCACCGTTCCCGGCAAGATGCAGTTCGGCTCGGGCTGGTGGTTCCTCGACCAGGAGGTGGGCATGCGCCGGCAGCTGGACTCCCTTTCGAACCTGGGCCTGCTGTCCCGGTTCGTGGGCATGCTCACGGACTCCCGCAGCTTCATCAGCTATCCCCGTCACGAGTACTTCCGCCGCATTCTCTGCGACGTGATCGGACGCGACGTGGAGAAGGGCAAGCTCCCGGCCTCCGAGCTCGATTTCATCGGGCAGATGGTGGAGGACATCTCGTACAACAACGCGAAGAATTACTTTAACTTCTGATGCGAAGGAGGTATGTATTTTCAAACCTATGCCACCCTCGGCACTAAAAATACATACCTCCTTCGATAGATGATTATGGATTATATCAAAATCAATCCGGAAGACAATGTGGCGGTAGCGCTGCTGGATCTCCAGAAAGGGGATGCCGTGGAGGGCATCGTGCTGTCAATGGATGTGCCGCGCGGGCACAAGGTGCTGCTGAAGGACCTGAAGGCAGGGGAGGACGTGATCAAGTACGGTTTCCCGATCGGGCACGTGACGCGCGATGCGGCCGCAGGGACGGTCGTGGACCATACCTGCATCAAGACGAACCTCGAAGGGCTGCTGGAGTACAAGTACGAGCCGGCTTTTGATGAGCCGGAGTCACCGGCTTCAGGCCTCCGCGGACTAAAACTTTTTGAGTCTGAAAAATGCCTCAAAAAGTTTTGTCCGACTCCGGCTGATATGAAGCCGGTGACCTTCAAGGGTTTCCGGCGTGCGGACGGGCAGGTGGGCATCCGCAACCAGATCTGGGTGATACCCACGGTCGGGTGTGTCAATGGTATCTGCCAGGAGATCGTACGGCGGTTCCAGGAAGAGATTTCTCCACTCGCTGCGCTCGGTCGAAATGACAAAGAAACTGTCATTTCGAGCGGAGGCGAAGCCGGAGTCGAGAAATCTTCCGTCGACGCGGTGGTGGCGTTCCCGCACAATTACGGGTGCTCGCAGCTCGGGGGAGACCACGAGAACACGAGGACCGTGCTGGCCGATATGGTGCACCATCCCAATGCGGGGGGCGTGCTGGTGGTCTCGCTCGGATGTGAGAACAACCAGCTGGACGCGTTCCGCGAACTGGTGGGCCCGGTCGATGAGAGCCGCGTGCGGATGTTCGTCACCCAGAAGGTGGAGGACGAGATCGAGTACGGTCTGCAGCAACTGCGGGAGATCTATGCGGTGTGTTCGAAGGACGTGCGGGAGGATGTGCCCGTGTCCGAGCTCCGCGTGGGCCTTAAGTGCGGCGGTTCGGACGGCTTGAGCGGCATTACGGCGAACCCGCTGCTCGGCGTGTTCTCCGACTGGATCGTCGCCCAGGGTGGCACGACCGTCCTCACCGAGGTTCCCGAGATGTTCGGGGCCGAGACCATCCTGATGAACCGCTGCCAGGATGAGGCGACCTTCGAGAAGACCGTCCATCTGATCAACGACTTCAAGGAGTACTTCATGCGGCAGGGGCAGCCCGTCTATGAGAACCCGTCCCCGGGCAACAAGGCTGGCGGCATCTCCACGCTGGAGGAAAAGTCCCTCGGCTGTACGCAGAAGTGCGGCAAGAGCCTGGTCCGGGGCGTGCTCAAATATGGGGAGCGCCTGAACGTCAAGGGCTTGAACCTGCTCAGCGCGCCGGGCAACGACCTCGTGGCATCGACCGCTTTGGCGGCCTCGGGCTGCCAGATCGTCCTCTTTACCACCGGGCGCGGAACTCCGTTCGGGAGCTTTGTGCCCACGATGAAGATATCGACCAACACCCCGCTCGCGCAGGGGAAACCCGGCTGGATCGACTTCAACGCCGGCGTCCTCGCGGAAGGGGAGCCCATGGCGGAGGTCGCCGCCCGCTTCATCGACTTTGTCCTCGCCGCGGCCTCCGGCGCCCTGGTGAACAACGAACGCAACGGCTACCGCGAAGTGGCCATCTTCAAAACAGGAGTAACCTTATAAACATTGGATATGGAACGTTTAAACCGTACTTCCGCCCCGCAGGCGAAACAGTACACCGAAAAGGTCATCCAGTTCGGCGAGGGGAACTTCCTCCGCGCCTTCATCGAGTGGATCATCTGGAAGACCAACCAGAAAACCGACTTCAACGGCTCCGTCGTCGTGGTCCAGCCCATCGAGAAAGGCATGGTCGGCTGGCTCAACGAGCAGGACGGCCTCTATCACCTTAATCTTCAGGGCCTCCAGGACGGCGAGCCCGTGGACAGCGTGGACCTGATCGACGTGATCAGCCGCGGCCTCAATCCCTATGAGGATTTCCAGGCCTACCTGAAGCTCGCCGAGCAGCCTGAGATGCGCTTTGTCATCTCCAACACGACGGAGGCGGGCATCGCCTTCGACCCTTCCTGCAAACTGGACGACGCTCCCGCCTCGTCCTATCCCGGCAAACTCACCCAGCTGCTGTACCACCGCTGGGAGTATTTCAAGGGTGACAAGGGCAAGGGTTTCATCATTTTCCCGTGCGAACTCATCTTCGAGAACGGCAAGCACCTGAAGGAGTGCATCCGCCAGTACATCGACCTGTGGAACCTGGGCCCGGACTTCAGCGCCTGGTTCGAGGAGGCTTGCGGCGTGTACAGCACCCTGGTGGACCGTATCGTACCGGGCTATCCGCGTGATACCGCGGCGCAGCTTTGCGAGCGTGTGGGTTATGACGACCACCTGCTGGACAAGGCCGAGATCTTCCACCTCTGGGTCATCGAGGCCCCGAAGGAGGTCGCTGCCGAGTTCCCGGCCGACAAAGCCGGCCTGCACGTGCTCTTCGTCCCGTCCGAGGCCCCGTACCACGAGCGGAAAGTCACCCTCCTGAACGGTCCCCATACCGTCCTGTCCCCGGTGGGCTACCTGAGCGGGCTGGATACCGTCAAGGAGTGCTGCGAGGATCCCGAAGTGGGCCGGTTCGTGAAGCAAGTGATGTTCGATGAGCTGCTTCCGACGCTCAACCTCCCGAAGGAAGAGTTGGAGAAGTTCGGCCGCGACGTGATGGAGCGCTTCCGCAATCCGTTCGTGAAGCACTTCGTGACCAGCATCATGCTGAACTCCTTCCCGAAGTTCAAGACCCGCGACCTGCCGGGCCTCAAGACCTACCTGGCACGCAAGGGCGAACTGCCCAAGGGCATCGTCCTGGGCCTCGCGGGCATCTGCACCTACTACAAGGGCGGCAAGCGCGGCGACGTGGACATCGTCCCGAACGACGACCCGAAGATCATCCAACTGCTGCAGGACCTCTGGGCGACCGGCGACGTCCGCAAGGTGGCCGAAGGTGTCCTGGGCGATGACTTCATCTGGGGCGAAGACCTCAACGCCATCCCGGGCCTCACCGACCTCCTCACGGCCAATCTCGCCCTCATCCAGGCCGAAGGGATGCGCGCCGCGGTCCGAAATGTCATTGCCTGAATGAAATAGGGAAGAGTAACCTTATCTCCGGTGGCATTTACCGTACAGGGCTGCGAAGCAGCAGCCACCGGGGATGAGGTTATTCTTTCAGATCATTCAAAATTTGTAAATTTGCAGTATGAGTGATACACAGAAAAAACTGATGACCAACTGGCGCTGGTGGCTGTGCTCGCTGCTCTTCGTGGCGACGACTGTCAATTACCTGGACCGCCAGGTACTGTCCCTCACCTACGAGGAGTTCATTAAGCCGGAATTCCACTGGACGGACGCCAACTATGGAACAATCACCTCGTTCTTCTCCATCTTTTATGCGATCGCCTGCCTTTTCGCGGGCAAGTTCGTGGACTGGATGGGCACGAAGAAGGGTTACCTGATCGCCATCGGCGTATGGTCGGGAGGCGCGTGCCTCCATGCCGCCTGCGGCTGGGCGACGGCCCATCTGGCCGGCTTCGACTCCGTCGCCGCCATGCGCGCCCTGGAGATCGGCGCCAATGCTGCCGTGACCGTATCGACCATTTCCGTGTACCTGTTCCTCCTGTGCCGGGGCATCCTGGCGCTCGGTGAGGCCGGCAACTTCCCGGCTGCCATCAAGGTGACGGCCGAGTACTTCCCGAAGAAGGACCGCGCGTTCGCGACCTCCATCTTCAATGCCGGTGCCTCCGTGGGTGCGCTGGCCGCGCCCCTTTGCATCCCGCCGCTGGCCAAGGCCTTCGGCTGGGAATGGGCCTTCATCATCATCGGCGGCCTGGGCTTCCTGTGGATGTTCTTCTGGGCCTTCATGTATGAGAAGCCTGAGGAGTCCAAGCACGTGAACGAGGCGGAGCTCGAGTATATCCATCAGGACGATGCCGCCGAGGCGGCGGAGAAGGCCGCCCTGGCCTCGGAGAAGTCCATCCCGATGATGCAGTGCTTCCAGTACAAGCAGACCTGGGCCTTCATCACCGGCAAGTTCTTCACCGACGGCGTGTGGTGGTTCTTCCTGTTCTGGGCCCCGTCCTACTTCAGCAACCAGTTCCACGCGCCGGCTACCTCCGGCCTGGGCCAGGGGCTGATTTTCACGCTCTACGCCATTGTGACGGTGATTTCCATCTTCGGCGGCTACCTGCCGAAACTGTTCGTGGAGAAGAAAGGGATGCACCCTTACAACGGGCGTATGCTAGCGATGCTCATCTTCGCCTTCTTCCCGATCGCGGCCCTGTTCGCCCAGCCGCTCGGTATCCGGTTCGACAACCCGTGGTGGCCGGCGATCCTCATCGGCCTCGCCGGTGCTGGACATCAGGCCTGGAGCGCGAACCTGTTCTCCACCATTGGTGACATGTTCCCCAAGAGCACCATTGCTACCATCACCGGCATCGGCGCGATGGCGGGCGGCATCGGCTCCATGATCGTCCAGAAAGTGGCGGGTAACCTGTTCACCTACGCCGAAAACGCCGGCTCCTCCTTCCACTTCCTTGGTTTCGAAGGCAAGCCTGCCGGCTACTTCATCATGTTCTGCTTCTGCGGCCTCGCGTACCTGATCGCCTGGACCATCATGAAGTCCCTCGTGCCGAAGTACAAGCCCGTGGAGATCTAGGAGTTTCGTCATTCCCGGGGGGATGCCCGTCATTCCCGGCTCCGACATCCCGTCATTCCCGGCTCCGACCGGGAATCTCATAAACATCAATGCCCGCAGGTCCATTTGTCGGACCTGCGGGCAATTCGTTGAACCTGCGGGTAATTCGTTATTCAATCACCGCAGCCCAGCCGCCGTTGCGGACCATATGGACCTGGACGGTGGAGGAGGCGTCCACGGACTGCTCGACCTTGTTGTAGTGCATGGCCTGGTAGCCGGCGTTGAGGCCGTCCTTGAAAGCGGTCAGGTGGTGTGTGCCCGGGCTGAGGAAGTCCAGTTTGAGGGTGAAGTCGCGCTCAGTGCCATTCGTGATGCCGCCGATGAACCATTTGGAACCCTTCCGCTTGGCCACGACCACGTATTCGCCGGCCTTGGCCTCCAGGGCGCGGGTCTCGTCCCAGGTGGTGGGGACGCTGGCGATGTAGCGGGTGCAGTCTTCGTTCTGGTAGTAGCGCGTCGGGTTGTCGCAGAGCATCTGGACGCCGCTCTCCAGGATCACATACAGCGCCATGTTGAAAGCGCGGGTACCGGGGGCTCCGCTGTTGGGGCGGGAGGCACGGTAGCGGTCGGGCTGCATATTGTTCATACCGCCCGGGGTAAAGTCCGCCGCACCCACCGCGTTGCGGATGAAGGGCAGGAACAGCGTGTTTTCAGGCTTGCATCGCTCCATCTGCTCCAGACCCAGGATACCCTCATAACTGAGGAGGTTCGGGTACTCGTACTCGAGCCCGGCCGGGGTGAAGGCCCCGTGCCAGTCCACGACGATCCGGTACTTGGCAGCCTCGGCGGTCACCTTCTTGTAGAAGTTCACCATCCACTGGTCGGCGTGGTCCATGAAGTCGATCTTCATCGCCGGGATGCCCCATTCCGCATAGGTCTTGAAAATGGTGTCGAAATGGTTGTAAACCGTGAGCCAGGGCACCCAGAGGACGATTTTGACGCCGATGCCGTTGCAATAGCGGATGAGGTCGTGGATGTCCAGGTCCGCGTTCCCGTGGAAAGGATCCTCCGTGCTGACGGCCCATCCTTCATCCAGCAGGATGTATTCCACGCCGAACTTCGCGGCGAAATCGGCAAAGTACTTATACGTGGCCAGGTTGCAGCCCGCCTTGAAGTCCACGTCGGGTCCATAGGGCGTAGCGCCGTTCCACCACTCCCAGGAGAACTGGCCGGGATGGATCCAGCTCACATCCTCCAGGACGTTGCGCCTGGCCAGCTGCGCGGGGATCGTCTGCTCGATGATGCCCTTCGAATCGGTCACGGCCACCCAGCGCCAGGGGAAGGAACGCTGCCCGGCCGTCTTGGCAATATAGGGCGCCTCCTCGACTATCTTCTCGCTCCGGTCCCCGGCCGGTTCCCAGCGCAGGGGAGACTTCGGATAGGTGGGGAGGATGGCCGTTCCGTCGGATGTCAAGAACTGCTTCGGGTAATCGTCTACATCGCTCTCGCCAATAAGTAGTTGCGTGTCGTCTGAATCGCGGGAAAGGAGCAGCGGGATGCTGGCCATGGGCCGGTCGGAAGCGCTCCATTCGGCCAGTGATCCGCTCCGGTAAGGCTCCTCGCAGGAGGTGTTGAACGAGCGGGCCGTCTGGTAATGCGCCGTGAATCCGTCGGCCGGAACGAAGCTGAAATGATCATCGAAAACTTCCACATCCTCCTTCCGGTCCATCACGAAGCGGTAGGCCACGCAGTTGTCCATGACCCGCAGGAGCATCGAAACGCCCTTGCCCAGCGTAAGGGTGACTTCATTGTAGTTCTCATTGACGGTCGAGAACTTCAGCGGAACGACCGGTTGGAAACTGTCCTGCACAGGGCGGGCCTTGCCGACCTTCACATTCCCGGAAGGGATGGTCTCCGCGCCCGTTTTCAGGCAGATGTCCGTGACTGAATAGGCCGGTTTCCCGTCCTTCAGGACGGAGTAGGAGACACTTCCTTTCCCCGTCGTCAGAGTGACGGAGACCGTTCCGTCCGGAGAACGGAGGGTGTTGGTTTTCAGTTTGTCAGGAGCGGCGAAGGCCGATAGGGAGGTCAATGCCCACGCGAGGAAGCAGAAGAGGATTCGTTTCATCATTTCAGTGTCTTTAGAACGCACCAATTTAGCGATAAAAACCCGTTCCTGCAAATCCGGCCGGCTCCTTCCAAAAGATTGCCCGCAGGTACAGCGGGTGGACCTGCGGGCAGAGAAATGTATGAGATTCCCGGTCGGAGCCGGGAATGACGGGGAGTCGGAGCCGGGAATGACGGGGAGTCGGAGCCGTGAAGGACGGGAATCGACCGGGCCGGAAAGACGGATCCTAGACCAGGCCCTGGTCCACCATCGCGTTGGCGACTTTGATGAAGCCGGCGATGTTGGCGCCCTTGACGTAGTTGATGTAGCCATCCTCGCCGGTGCCGTACTTGAGGCAGGCGGCGTGGATGTCGGACATGATGCGGCGGAGGGAAGCGTCCACTTCCTCGGCCGTCCACTTCTGGCGGATGGAGTTCTGGGTCATCTCCAGGCCGGAGGTGGCGACGCCACCCGCATTGGAGGCCTTACCGGGAGCGTAGAGGAGACCGTTGGACTGGAAGACGCGGATGGCTTCCGGGGTGGAAGGCATGTTCGCACCTTCGGCTACGCAGAAGCAGCCGCCGGCGACGAGCTTCTCCGCATCGGCCTTGTCAATCTCGTTCTGCGTGGCGCAGGGGAGGGCGATGTCGCAGGGGATGCCCCAGGGACGCTGGTCCTTATAGTAGGTCGCGGAGGGGTAACGGTCGGCGTACTCCTTGATACGGCCGCGACGGAAGTTCTTGAGTTCGAATACGTAAGCCATCTTCTCCTCATCCAGTCCTTCAGGATCGTGGATGAAGCCGTTGGAGTCGGACAGGGTGACCACCTTCGCGCCCAGGCGCATGGCCTTCTGCGCGGCGTACTGGGCCACGTTGCCGGAACCGGAGATGCAGACGGTCTTTCCTTCGAAGGACTCGCCGCGGGTCGCAAGCATCTGCTCGGTGAAGTAGCACAGGCCGTAGCCGGTGGCTTCCGGGCGCAGGAGCGAACCGCCCCAGCCCAGGCCCTTGCCGGTGAGAGTGCCGGAGAATTCGTCGCGGAGGCGCTTGTACTGGCCGAAGAGGTAACCGATTTCGCGGCCGCCCACGCCGATGTCACCGGCGGGAACGTCGGTGTCCTGGCCGATGTGGCGCTGGAGTTCGGTCATGAAGCTCTGGCAGAAGCGCATCACTTCCGCGTCGGAACGGCCTTTCGGATTGAAATCGGAACCGCCCTTGCCACCGCCCATCGGGAGGGTGGTCAGGCTGTTCTTGAAGGTCTGCTCGAAGGCGAGGAACTTCATGATGGAGAGATTCACGCTTTCGTGGAAACGGATGCCGCCCTTGTAGGGGCCGATGGCGCTGTTCATCTGCACGCGGTAGCCGCGGTTGATGTGGATTTCGCCCCGGTCATCCGTCCAGGGGACACGGAACATGATTACGCGCTCAGGTTCGACCATCCGCTCCATGATCTTGAGATCCAGCAGATGGGGATAAGCCGTGATGTAGGGAGCAACACTTTCCACGACCTCGCGGACGGCCTGGTGGAATTCCTTCTCGCCCGGGTTACGCGCTATGACGCCCGCCATGAACCCGTCGATGTAGTTCTGGGTGAATTTGTCCATTTTATATACGCTACTAAGGTTAACCGCTTACAAACATAAATAAAAAATTTAATAGATGAAACAATTTTCGGGAGAAATTAACAACAAAAATTAGTGTGTTTTTGTTAAGTGATTGGTTAATAATTATTTGTAAATGCAAAAAAGTGCCGTCTCCAATCCGGAAAAATGCCTATCAATTTGAAAGTTGTGTTTCTCCCGCATTTTCCGTACTTTTGCCATAGCGCAGCACAAGCTCTCCCATGGTCTCCGAACTCATCGACAAATACATCTGGCTCGTCCAAGCTTTCATCGACGCGGGCCCTGCCGGCCTCTCCCTGCCCGAGATCGCCGACCGCTGGACTGCGCGGTATGGCGTGGCCGATTACCCCCGGCGGTCCTTCAACAACCATCGGGAGGCCATTGCCGAGGTTTTTGGCATTGACATTGCCTGCAACCGCAGCACGAACCGATATTATATAGACGCAGGGGAGAGCGCCGTGGACAAGCGGCAGTCCGTGGACTGGCTGGTCAATACCTTTACGGTGAACAACCTTCTTTCCCTCGGAAAGGAACGCCTGTCCGGGCGCGTGTCCGTGGAGGACATCCCTTCCGGGCAAAAGTTCCTGGTGACGGTGATGCAGGCGATGTTGGACAATGCCTCCCTGGAACTTCGCTACCGGAAGTACATGAGCGCGGAGGAAGAGGTCCGGCACGTCCGGCCCTATGCCGTCAAGGAGTTCGAGAAACGCTGGTACGTCGTGGCCTGGAGCGAGGAGGCGGAAGCCCTCCGGGTCTATGCCATGGACCGTATCCTTTCCCTCCTGCCGACGGGGGAACACTTCAAGATGCCGAAGGCTTTCCGGGTGGACGACCTCTTCGAATCCAGCTACGGCATCTACCTTCCTGAAGGGGAGGAGCCGGTGCTGGTCAAGCTTCGGACCACGCCCCGCGAGGCCGCCTACCTGCGGGACCTTCCGCTGCATCCGAGCCAGACCGAAATCGGCGATTGCCTCTTCGTCCTGCGCGTCATCCCGAACCCGAACTTCGTGATGGAGCTCCTGAAGCACGGAAACCGGCTCGAAATCCTGGAACCGGAAGCGCTTCGGGAGCAAGTGGCGGAAGAATTGCGTAACGCCTTGAAAATCTATGAATGAAACAAATTAGTTCTATATGAAAACAAAAATGTTAACCCTCGCGATGGCGGCCCTTTCCGTCCTCGCCTGTAAAAATGACGACATGAAACCGCAGCCTGGCTACATCGGCCCTTCCGACCTCCGGATCGAAGACGGCCGGATGACGCCGGAGGTCCTTCTCTCCTTCGGCCGCCTCTCCGATCCGCAGCTTTCCCCTGACGGGAAGACCATTTTGTACGGGGTCAAGTACACCTCCATTCCGGAGAACCGGAGCGTTCAGAACCTGTTCACCCTCCCGGTGGAAGGCGGGGAGAAGACGCGGTTGACCATGGACGGGAAGAGCCTCTCCAACGCCCGCTGGGCGCCCGACGGCGCCTCCGTCTTTTTCATTCAGGGCGGCCAGGTCTGGAAGGCTCCCTTCAAGGCCGGTAAGCTCGGAAAGCGCGTCCAGGTCACGGACGTCCCCAGCGGGGTCGATGAGTTCGCCCTCTCCCCGGACGGCTCCCAGATCATGTACGTGAGCACCGTCAAGAGTTCGGTCGAGCGTCCCGTGGACACCGACCCGATGCTGGACAAGGCCGATGCATACGCGACCGAAGACCTGATGTACCGGCACTGGGACCATTGGGTGGAGGCCATCAACCATACCTTTGTCGCCCCGATCGGAAACGGAATCATCACCGAAGGCCTGGACATCCTAGGCGACGAACCCTTCGAGGTCCCGAACGGCCCTTACGGCGGCATCGAGAACCTCTGCTGGAGCCCGGACGGCCGCTACATCGCCTACTCTTGCAAGAAGAAGGCGGGCAAGGAATACGCCTTCTCCACCGACACCGAAATCTACATCTACTGCATCCTCACCGGCGAGACTACCGTCATCCCGATGGGCGGCGGTTACGATACCGTGCCTGTCTGGAGCCCCGACGGCAGCAAGATTGCCTGGCTGTCCATGGCCCGCGACGGGTATGAGGCCGATAAGGTCCGCCTGATGGTGGCTGATGTGGTGTATGGACCGGAAGGGGAGGGACAGAGTGCCAATCCTGCCATCGAGAACATCACCGACCTAACCGCGGAGTTCGCTTACAACGCCGACGGCCCCGTGTGGGCAGCCGACAGCAAGTCCCTGTATTTCAATTCCCTCGTCGAGGGTGTCCAGGGCATTTTCAATGTGATTGCCGATCCGGAAACGGCCTTCTTCCGCCTCACCTCCCCGAACCTCTGGTTCGATTTCGGTTCCCCGTTCGCCGTCCTGCAGGACGGGACGCTCCTGACGACCTACTGCTCGATGGACTTCCCGACCGAACTGGTGGCCGTCAAGGACAACTCCATCGAACAGCTCACCTATGAGAACGCCCACCTGCTGGACCAGTTGGACAAGCACGAGACCGAGGCCCGGATGGTTCCGACCGCCGACGGCGGCCAGATGCTCACCTGGGTCCTCTTCCCGCCGCAGTTCGACCGGACGAAGGAGTATCCCGCCATCGAAATCTGCCTCGGCGGCCCGCAGGGCACCCTCTCCCAGAACTGGTCCTACCGCTGGAACTACTGCCTGATGGCCCACCAGGGATTCGTCGTCGTCCTCCCGAACCGCCACGGCACGACCGCTTTCGGCCAGCCCTGGTGCGAGGAAATCTCCGGCGACTACATCGGCCTCAATATGGAAGATCTCCAGGCCGCCGGCCGGATGATCAAGGCCGAACCCTATGTGAACAAACTCGCCGCCTGCGGCGCTTCTTACGGAGGCTTTAGCGTTTATTATCTGGCAGGTATCCACGGTGACCTATACGATTGCTTCATCGCCCATGCGGGTATTTTCAACGAGGAGCATATGTACATGACCACCGAGGAAATGTGGTTCCCGAACTGGGACAACGGCGGCATTCCGCACGAGTATGCCTACACGGAAGGCCAGCAGGGTCCCGCCGGTGACGGCATCACCTTCGGCGGCATGCAGCAGGCCGGTTCCCCGTGGTCCAATGCCCCGAAGGCCGTCCGCCACTACGCCAACTCCCCGCACAAGCTTGTCCAGAACTGGCACACCCCGATCCTGTGCATGCACGGCGGCATGGACTTCCGCGTCCCTTACGACGAGGGCATGGCCGCCTTCAACGCCGCACAGATGATGGGCGTCCCCTCCAAACTTGTCGTTTTCCCGGGTGAGAACCACTGGATCCTCCAGCCGCAGAACGCCCTCTACTGGCACCGGACCTACTTCAGCTGGCTCAACCGCTGGATGACAGAGATTCCCGATCAGGTCGGGAATGACGAATAGGTCGGGAATGACGAGCCTTAAACCGTCATACCCGGCTTGACCGGGTATCTAGGAAATCTTGGAGTAATCCTTCTGCAAATACTTGTCCTTTCGAAGCTCGGCCGCGAGAACCGCGTTGCCGGGCTTCTCCAATGTGGGATCCTGGTCCAGGATATGGGCGGCGTAACCGCGGGCGTCGGAGAGGATGAGGCCGTCCTTGGCGAGGGAGGCGATGTTCAGGGTGATGGGGAGGCCGGACTGCTGGGTGCCCTCGAGGTCGCCCGGGCCGCGCATCTTCATATCCTCCTCGGCAATCTCGAAGCCGTTCTCGGTGGCACACATCAGGTCCAGGCGCTTCTGGGATTCCTTGGACACCTTGTAGCTCTTCATCAGGATGCAGTACGACCGTTCGGCGCCCCGCCCCACGCGGCCGCGGAGCTGGTGTAACTGGCTCAATCCGAAGCGTTCCGCACTCTCGATGACCATCACGGAGGCGTTGGGCACGTCCACGCCCACTTCGATGACGGTGGTGGAGACGAGGATGTTCGCCCGCCCGGCCGCGAAGGCATCCATGAAGAACTTCTTGTCCTCCGCGCTCTGCTGGCCGTGGACGATGGCCACCTGGTACTGCGGCTCCGGGAACTGCTTGATAACCTCCTCGTAGCCCAGTTCCAGATTCTTGTAGTCCACCTTCTCGCTCTCGAAGATGAGCGGGTACACGATGAAAGCCTGCCGCCCCTTCGCGATCTCGTCGCGGATGAAGTTGTACATCGCGATGCGCTTGTTTTCGCCCACGCAGAGCGTTTGGACGGGCTTCCGGCCCGGGGGCATCTCGTCGATGACAGAGACGTCCAGATCGCCGTACAGGGTCATGGCAAGGGTGCGGGGGATGGGGGTCGCCGTCATCACGAGTACGTGCGGGGCCACGCCGCCGGCGCCTTTTGCCCACAACCGGGCCCGCTGGTCCACTCCGAAGCGATGCTGCTCATCCACGATGGCAAGGCCCAGCGCCTTGAATACGACCGTATCCTCGATGAGGGCGTGCGTCCCCACAAGGAGGCCGATGCTGCCGTCTTCGAGGCCCGCGTGGATTTCCCGCCGGGCAGCCGCCCCGGTGGAACCGGTGAGGAGGGCAGCCTTCACGCCCGTCGGGGCCAGGTACTTGGTGATATTGGCAAAATGCTGATGTGCAAGGACTTCCGTGGGAGCCATCAGGCAGGCCTGGTAACCGTTTCCCACGGCGATGAGGGCCGACAGGACCGCCACCATCGTCTTGCCGCTTCCCACGTCCCCCTGCAGCAGCCGGTTCATCTGGTGCCCGCCCCGGAGGTCGTCCCGGATTTCCTTGATGACCCGTTTCTGGGCGCCGGTGAGTTCGTAGGGGAGGGCCTGGAAGCAGCGGTTGAACGCCTCGCCCACGCGGGGCATGGGCAGGCCCACGGCGTTGCTGCTCCGGATGTATTTCTGTTTCAGCAGGGACAGCTGGAGGAAGAACAGTTCCTCGAACTTGAGCCGGTAGGTGGCTTTCGCCAGGGCGTTCTGGTCCGTCGGGAAATGGATCTGCCGGAGGGCGAACCGCAGCGGGACCAGCCCCTTCTCCTTCATGATGTACTCCGGAAGGCTGTCCTCCAAGGTCGGCAAAACGGCCTCCAGGGCCGCCGAGACCAGTTTCAGCATCACTTTTCCGGTAATCCCGCCCGTCTTCAGTTTTTCCGTGGAGGGATAGACACCGGTGAGGACCCCGGCCTGCGCAGCCTCGGGGGCGTCGAACTCGGGATGAACCATGTTGATGCGGCCGTTGAATGCCTGGGGCTTCCCGAAGAACAGGAAAGTCTGCCCCGGGATGAGCCGGGCGTGCATCCATTTGATTCCCTTGAAGAAGACGACCTCCATCTCGCCGCTGTCGTCGCCGATGATGACGCTCAGGCGGTTGGCCATGTTGTATTTGACCTTGTCGGGAGGAAGTTCCGCCCCGTTCTTGGCGAACAGGCGGGTTTTGAGGACGGTTCCGACCACCTGCACATAGGCTTGGTCCGGATGGAGTTGCGCGATTTTCTGGACGCTGCTTCGGTCGATGTAGCGGAACGGATACAGGTGGATGAGGTCTCCCACCGTCTTCACGGCCAGTTCGTTCCCGAGGAGCGCCGCCCGCCGCGGCCCCACGCCCGGAAGGTACTGGATATCCATGTCCATCGCCGTCTTCATAGCGCAAAATTAAGAAAAACTTTCTTAACTTTGTAGCCTTATGGAAAAGATGGTCGTTGACAATGACACGTTCTTCGCACAGGTGCTGGAAGTCCTGGACCAGGGAAAGCAAGTGACGATTCCGGTCAAGGGTTACAGCATGCTTCCGTTCATCCGCGGCGGCAAGGACCTGGTGGTCCTGGAGAAGGTGGGGGAGAACCTGAAGGCCGATGACATCGTGCTTTTCCATATCGGGCCCAGGAACGGGGGCCGGTACGTGATGCACCGCATCCTGTCCATCGACGGGGATGCCGTCGATATCATGGGGGACGGGGTCCCGGAGACCCACGAGCATGTCCGCCGCCACCAGATCCTGGCCCGGGCGGTGCAGATCCTCCGGGACGGCGAGCGCCCCTTGGACCCGTACAGCCCGGGACAGCTCCGGCTGGTGCACGGCTGGCAGCGGATCCGTCCGCTCCGCCGGTACCTGCTGTTCGTGTACCGCCACCTGCCCTGGAACCGTAGTTGGATCAAAGAAAACGCAACAACTGTAACCCAATGAGAATCAAGGAAGGATTCGTCCTCAGGCCCGTCTGCGGACAGAATGTCGTCTCCGGAGAGGGATCGGCCAATGTCAATTATGCCAAACTGGTGTGTCTCAACGACACCGCCGCCTACCTGTTCAAGGCCGTGGTGGACAAGGAATTCACCCCTGAATCCCTCGCCAGCCTCCTGCTGCAGGAATACGAGGTGGATGAGGCGACGGCCCTGAAGGACGCGGAAGCCCTCTGCGCACAATGGAAGGAAATCGGCATTCTCGAGTAGCGGAACAGACAGACCGCCCGTTCTTTGCGCTCCTGCGCGCCGGCCTCTGGAACGAGGTTCCGGCGCGGGATGCCTTTGCGGAACCCGTGGTATGGGAAGACCTCCACAGGCTTTCCTCCCAGCAGACGGTCACCGGCCTGGTCGCCGACGGCGTCAACCGTCTCCCGGCGGAAATCCTGCCCGACGCGGATTCCGACATCCTGGATCCTTTCCTCGCCGAAATGATGGCGACGGCCCGGCGCAACGCGCAGCTGGATGCCTTCGTCCCGAAACTTTTCCGTGCGCTCAGGGACATCCCCGTGATCCTGATCAAGGGACAGTCCCTGGCGGTGGATTATCCGGACCCGTCGCGCCGCCAGCCCGGCGACATCGACCTGCTCCTGCTGCCGTCCTCGTACGAGGCCGCCAAGGCCATCCTCCTTCCCAAGGCGACGAAAGTGTTGGAGGAGGAGGCGGCCATCTGGCACCAAGGAATGAAGTTCCACAGCATCGAGGTGGAAATCCACGGGAGCATCAGTACGCTGATGTCCAGGAAATTGGACCGGCAACTTGCAGGATTGCTTGAGGAACAGTTCGATGGCCGGCCCCTTCCGTCCGTGCCCATCGGCGGGGCGGAGATTCCGGTGCCGGAAGCGGGTTTCAATGCCGTCTATATCTTCGTCCACTTCCTGCACCATTACTGGTCCGGGGGCATCGGCCTCCGCCAGCTCGTCGACTGGATGGTCTTCATTTCCGTTCATAAGCGGGATATCCACCCGGTCCTGCTGGAGAATACGCTGGAGGAACTGGGGCTCCTACGGGTGTGGAAGGTGTTCACCGGCTTCGTGCAGGAATACCTCGGCTGCCCGGCGGAGAAACTGCCCCTCGCCGCGAAGCCCGATCCCCGGAAGAACGCCCGGATCTGGCGGTACATCCGCCGCTGCGGAAACTTTGGCAAGAACGTGGACCGCTCCCGGAAAAAGGATGAGTCCTGGCTGGAGAAGAAGGTCCATTCCTTCTTCCGCCTCACGGTGGCCGACCGCCTGCGGCATTTCCCGGTGTTCCCGCGAGAATCCGTCCGCTTTTTCTTCGGCGCATTCGGCTATGGTTTACAGAGACTTGCAGATGGCGAATGAAAGGGCTGCTTAAATACCTCCGCTGGTTGTGGGAGCACTCCGTGGGAGCGCGCGGGGCTATCGTGCTGAACGTGCTCCTGGGTACCTTCGGCGTGGGGTTGAACCTGGCCTACATCTACCTTTGCAAACGCCTCGTGGATATGGCGACCGGCGTGCTGGAGGGCGACCTCCTCGTCACGGCCATCATCATCGTCGTCTGTATCCTCCTCCGGCTCGGGGTGACCGCCGCCAACGTGCGGCTGGAGAACCTGACCGGTTCGCGGATGAACTTCATCATCCGGAAGAAACTCTATTCCAACCTGCTGCAGGCCGAATGGCTGGGCAAGGAGCGCCGCCATACCGGGGATACCATCAACCGGCTGGAGACGGACGTGAGCAATGTCACCAACGTCATCTGCTCCGACTTCCCGCAGTTCTTCACGACGGCGGTGCAGCTCGTGGCCGCCGCGGCCTTCCTGTGTACCATGGACTGGCGCCTGGCCCTGCTCCTGGTGCTGATGACCCCGCTTTTCATGCTGTTCAGCAAGCTTTTCTTCCGGCGTCTCCGGGATATGACCCGCGGCATCCGGGAAACCGAGAGCGCGGTCCAGAGCCACCTGCAGGAGAGCCTCCAGCACCGGATGCTCATCCAGTCCCTGGAGAACGAGGGCCGGATGGAGGGCCGCCTGGACGACCTCCAGGACCGCGAATACGGCCAGATCAAGGAACGCACCCGGCTGAACGTCTTCGGCCGCACGATGGTGAGCGCCGCCTTCTCCTTCGGCTACATCGCGGCCTTCTTCTGGGGCGCGTTCGGCATCGCCAAGGGGAGTCTCACCTTCGGCGTGATGACGGCTTTCCTCCAGTTGGTGGGCCAGATCCAGCGCCCGGTGGTGAACCTCACCCGCCAGGTCCCTTCCTTCATCTACGCCACGGCCTCCATCGACCGGCTCATGGAACTGGAGGAAGCGCCCAAGGCGGAAACCGGCGATCCGGTGATGCTCGATGCTCCGGCCGGCATCCGCGTGGACGGACTCGGCTACCGGTACCCGGACGGGAACCGGATGATCCTGAATGCATTGACATACGACTTCGCGCCGGGCAGCCGGACGGCGATCGTCGGTGAAACCGGGGCGGGGAAGAGCACGCTTATCCGCCTGATGCTGGCCCTGCTGAAGCCTGTCGGCGGTTCGGTGACCCTGTACGACGGCTCCCGTTCGCTGGCGGCCTCTCCGTCGACCCGGTGCAACCTCGTCTATGTCCCGCAGGGGAACACCCTGTTCAGCGGGACGGTCCGGGAAAACCTCCTGATGGGCAATCCCCAGGCGACGGACGCGCAGATGCGCGAGGCCCTGGAAACGGCCGAGGCCGGCTTCCTGTTCGACCTGCACGAGGGGCTCGAGACCCGCTGCGGCGAGGGCGGTGCCGGACTCAGTGAGGGACAATCCCAACGGATTGCCATCGCCCGCGGCCTGCTCCGGCCCGGCAGCATCCTCCTGCTGGATGAGTTCAGTTCCTCCCTCGACCCTGAGACCGAGGCCCGGCTGATGGACAACCTCACGAAAAAAGCGGCGGGGAAGACGATGATCTTCATTACCCACCGCGAAAGGATCGCGCAACTGTGCGACCGGACCTGCCGGATCGAGCGGCTCGGTTAGTTTTCCTTCTTCCTCTTTTCCTTCCCGCTGTGCAGCTCGTCGTAGGCGAGCCGGTTGTTGAAGATGTCAATGGCCGTGTAGATGGCGTTCATCATCGAGCGCGGGTCGGCCTCGTCCCGGCCGGCCATGTCGTAGGCCGTGCCGTGATCGGGCGAGGTGCGGACCACCGGGAGGCCGGCGGTGTAGTTGACACCGTCGGAGAAGGCGAGGGCCTTGAAGGGAGCGAGACCCTGGTCGTGGTACATGGCGAGCGTGGCGTCGAAGCGGCTGTAATTCCCCAGCCCGAAGAATCCGTCGGGGGAGTAGGGACCGAAGGCCATGATGCCCTCGGCCTGCGCCTCCCGGACGGCGGGGAGGATGACGTTCTGCTCCTCGTCGCCCAGCAGGCCGCCGTCCCCGCAGTGCGGGTTGAGGCCCAGGACCGCAATCTTGGGCTTCGGGATGGCGAAATCCCGCTCCAGCGACGCGTTCATCAGGCGGAGCTTGGACAGGATCCCTTCCTTGGTGATGGCGGCGGGAACCTCCTTCAAGGGAATGTGGCCGGTGACGACCGCCACCTTCAACTGCTCGGAGACCATGATCATCGCGATCTCATCGGATTCAAAGGCATCCTGCAGGTACTCGGTATGGCCGGTGTAGCCAAAGCCCTCGGCCGTCATCGCGCGCTTGTTGATGGGGCCGGTCACCAGGACGTCGATGTAGCCGTCCTTGAGGTCCTTCACGGCCGCCTCCAGGGAGAGCATCGCCGCCTTGGCGGAATCGGGGCTGGACTGGCCGGGTTCCGCGTAGAAGTTGTCGGGGATGCAGTTGACCACGTTGATGCGCTTGAGGTGCACGTCCTTCGCAGAGTGGATCACGTAGGTTTCCATCTGGTCGATGTCGTGGATCTGTTTGCGGTAGAACCCGAAGATCTTGGAGGAGCCGTACACCACGGGGGTGAAGGCGTCCAGGATGCGGGAATCCGAAAGGGCCTTGATGATGACTTCATATCCGATGCCGTTGCTGTCACCCTGGGTGATGCCGACGACGAGTTTGGGCTTGTTCATATTTCTAATCCTTGATTTTCAGTAATATAGCCGACATCTTCCTGCAAGTTTTCTCCCTGGTAGGCCGCTACGGCGAGCCGGTCGCAGCGTTCGTTTTCCGGGTGTCCGGCGTGGCCTTTGAGCCAATGGAAAGCCACCCGGTGCCGGCGGTACACGTTGTCGAAGCGGAGCCACAGGTCCACGTTCTTCTTCTTGGCGAACCCCGTCCGTTTCCAGGTCTCCAGCCAGCCTTCATTGACAGCCTTCACGACGTAGGAGGAGTCGCTCCAGACATGGACCTCGGCGTTATCCCAGCGGATGGCTTCGAGGCCCTTGATGACGGCCAGAAGCTCCATCCGGTTGTTGGTCGTGAGGCGGAAACCCTCCGAGAATTCCTTCTCGTAACCGGCGCAGCGCAGGACGACGCCGTATCCGCCCGGACCAGGATTGCCGCTGGCGGCTCCGTCGGTGAAAAGGGATATGGGCGGTCTGTCGGTTTGCATAGGTATGCAAAGATACGAATAATTTGTTTTACAAGGATAAAATCCGTATTTTTGTACGATTAATAGCTAAAATGACATTTATGAAAAGAATATTTGCAGCCCTGGCAACGCTGGCCGTTCTGGCCGGTCTGTCTTCCTGTGGTTCCGAGACCTACAAAAAAATCAACTACTTGCAGGACGTCCATGAGGACACCTCCATGTCGATGAAGGTGAACAAGGGTATCATCATCCAGCCCCAGGATCAGCTGTCCATCATCGTGACCAGCCGGGATCCGAAGATGGCCGTTCCGTTCAACCTTTCCGTGTCTTCCTACTATGCCGGTTCCGAACTGGCGTCCGTCGGCGGCAGCCAGCGTATCACGGGTTATGTCGTGGACAACACCGGCAATATCCAGTTCCCGTCCCTCGGTACGCTGCACGTGGCCGGTATCAACCGGTGGGAACTGCAGGAACTGATCCGCGACCGCCTGGCCGACTCGGGCCTCCTGAAGGATGCCGTCGTGACCGTCGAGTTCCTGAATTTCAAGGTTTCCGTCCTCGGTGAAGTCGTCGCCCCCGGTTCCTATTCGGTCACCGGTGACAAGATCACCATTCTCCAGGCCCTGGCCCTGGCCCGCGACCTCACCATCTACGGACAGCGCAACAACGTCCAGGTGATCCGTGAGCAGAACGGCAAGCGCCAGATCTACGTCCTGGACCTGACCAACACCGGCATCTTCAATTCGCCGGCCTATTACCTCCAGCAGAACGATGTCGTGTACGTGACCCCGTCTGCGGTCCGTGCCGGCCAGGGTGAAATCAACGAGAACTACTTCAAGAGCGGTTCTTTCTGGATTTCCCTCGCTTCCATCAGCGCCACGATGGCTACCCTGATTATCAACATTGTCAGAAAATAAAACATGTCTGAAGCTAAACTGAACAATCTTCCGATCCAGACGGGACAGCTGGACAGCGAAGAAGAGCAGTCCCTGCAGCTCCAGGACCTCTGGGGCCTCGTCTGGGGACACAAGTGGTGGTATGTCACTTGCATCCTGGCCGCCCTCCTGGCCGCGGCTTTCTATCTGTACAAGACGCCGAAGACCTACAGCCGTACGGAGAAGGTCATCGTGGACGAAGACTCCCAGGCCTCGATGATGCGTGACCTGACCGCCTTCACGAGCAGCACCCGCCGTTATACGTCCGGTACCAACGTGGACAACGAAATCGAGGCGTTCACCGCTCCGGACCTCATGCAGCGGGTCGTCACCCGCCTGGGTCTCGAGACTTCCTACGTCGACAACCAGGTCATGCGTGTCCGTGAAATGTACCGGAACTCCCCGATCGAGATGCAGCTCACGGGCGAACCGGCCGCGTCCAGTTTTTCTTTCAACATCGTCCAGGGGAAGGACAGCACCTTCACCATCCGCGATTTCTTCGTGGGTCCCGACGAGTTCAAGGGTTTCAAGGTGACGGGCCATCTCAAGGACACCGTCGAAACCCCCGTCGGCCGGATGGTCATCTATCCGACGACCCATATCGGCGAATGGGCCCATGAGATCTCCGTCGCGTGGGTCAATCCCGCCCTCCGGGCCAAGTCCTACTGCAACCGCCTGTCTGCGAGCCTTTCCAGCAAGCAGTCCTCCGTCGTGGTGCTGACGATGAAGGACATGTTCCCGTCCCGGGCCGAGGCTGTCCTGGGAACCCTCCTCGACATCTACAACGAAGAGTGGGTGGAGAACAAGAACCAGTCCGTGCGCAACACCTCCCTGTTCATCAATGACCGTCTGAACGTCATCGAACGCGAACTGGGCGGCATCGAGCAGGACATCAAGGACTTCAAGCAGAGCCACAACATCACGGACATCGAGCAGACCGGAAGCGTCTATATGCAGCAGTCCAGCGCCTATTCCACGCAGGGCTTCGAGGCTTCCAACCAGCTGGCGATTGCCAAGATGATCAAGCAGTTCATCAACGATCCGGCCCATGTGAACGACCTGATGCCCGCGAACACCGGCATCTCCAGCGCGAACATCGAAAGCCAGATCAAAGAGTACAATACCGCGCTTCTCGAGCGTGACCGCTCCATGAGCCTGTCCAGCGAAAGCAACCCGTACGTGCAGGACCTGAACAAGAGCCTGGAAATGTACAAGCTGGCGGTGAACCGTTCCATCGACAACCTCATCTCCACCCTGCAGCTGCAGGTGAGCAAGATCGAGGCGCAGGAGAACGCCATCCTCGGCCGCCTGTCCTCCACTTCCGGCCAGCAGCTGGAACTCCTCTCCATCGAGCGTCAGCAGAAGGTGAAGGAGCAGCTGTACATCTTCCTCCTCCAGAAGCGGGAAGAAAACGAACTCCAGGGCCTCCTGACCGTGGGTAATACGCGTCTGATCCAGAGCCCGACGGGCAGCAACGCCCCGATCGCCCCGAACCGGATGATGATCCTGCTGGTCGCCCTGATCCTCGGCTTCGGCCTTCCGTTCGCCGTGTTCTATGTGATGAAGGTGCTCGACACCTCCGTCAAGAGCCGCAACGACCTGGGCCGCCTGTCCGTGCCGTTCCTCGCCGAACTGCCGCAGACCGGCCTTACCAAGAACTACTGGCAGCGTCTGCGGGCCGACCGCTTCGATGACAACAACACGAAGATCATGGTCGTCCACGGCAAGCGTGATTCCATCAACGAGGCCTTCCGCGTGCTCCGTACCAACCTCGACCTGATGATCCACCGCGAGACGGAGACCCAGTCCATCATGATCACCTCCTTCAACCCGAACGCCGGTAAGACCTTCACCCTGATGAACCTGGCGGCGTCCATGTCCCTGAAGGGCGGCAAGAAGGTGATTCTCGTGGACCTCGACCTCCGTAAGGCGACCCTGTCCAAGTCCCTGGGCATGAACCACACCGGTGTCGCCGCGTTCCTGAATGCGAAGTATGACGATCCGTTCGAGCATATTGTCAACGTGCAGGAGAACCTTGACCTCCTTCCGGTGGGCTCCATTCCGCCGAACCCGGCCGAGCTCCTCGTCTCCGATCGCCTGGGCCAGCTGATCCAGGCCCTGAAGCAGAAGTACGACTATGTGTTCATGGACTGCCCGCCTATCGACCTGGTCGCCGATACCTCCATCATCGCTTCCCATGCCAACATCACGATCTTCGTCCTGCGTTCCGGCCTGTTCGACAAGCGTGCCCTGCCCGCCGTCGAGCAGATGTACAACGAAGGCAAGTATAACCGTATGGCCCTCATCCTCAATGGTGTGGATACCTATTCCAGCCGCCACGGCTATGGCTACGGTTATGGCTACGGCTACGGTTACGGCTACGGCTATGGCTATGGCTACGGCTACGGTTATGGCTACGGAAACGATGAGGAAGAAGGACGCGAGCATCATCACCATCACCGGAAGCACAGGGACAAGAAGAAAGAGGAGAATAAAGACTGATGTTCGGACTTTTTAATCCCAAGAGGTCCCTCCTTCAATCCGGATTGTTGAAAGGAGCCGTTGACAACCACAGCCATATCCTGTACGGTTTGGACGACGGCGTCAAGACGCAGGAAGACTCCCTGGCCATCCTCCATTTCCTGGAGGAGCAGGGAGTTTCCGAGGTCTGGCTCACCCCGCATATCATGGAAGACGTCCCCAATACGACGGAGGGGATCCGGGCCCGGTTTGCGGAACTCCAGGCTGTCTATGACGGTCACATCCGCCTGAATCTTGCGGCCGAGTACATGATTGACACCCTTTTCGAGGAGCGGCTTGCCCAGGACGACCTGCTGATGCACGGCGAGGTCTCCGTTCTGGTGGAAACCTCCTCCGTCGCCCCGCCCATCGACCTCTGGGAAGTGCTGGAGTCGATGCTCAAGCGGGGGTACCGTCCCCTCGTCGCCCATCCGGAGCGGTACCATTATATGGACAAGTACGACTACCGCCGCCTGCATGAGATGGGATGCATCCTGCAGATGAACCTCCCTTCCATCCTCGGGTTCTACGGGGGATCGGCCCAGGGCCGGGCCCTGGACCTGCTGGACAAGGGCTGGTATTCGATGGTCGGTTCCGACTGTCACCGTTTCCGGGCCCTGCAGAAGCAGTATGAGACCCGGATCCTGAAGAAAGATACGCTCGAGAAGCTCCAGATGCTGATGAGCGTTTCGGGCGCCATATAGGCCGGAATACCTTTTTCCTGGACAGGAAACCGGTTCCGGCCTTCCTGCTCCGTCCATGCAAAATGGGCGGAGGAATATAAACATATCCTTTCATGAACATTCTCGTTACCGGAGCCAACGGACAACTGGGAACCGAAATGCGGAACATCGCAGCCGGTTCCTCCGACCGCTACATCTTCACCGATGTGACCTCCCTGCCCGGGGTGGAGACGGTCTATCTGGACATCACCAACCGCGATGCGGTCCGGTTGATCTGTGCCTCGGAGAAGGTGGACGTCATCGTGAACTGCGCGGCCTACACCAACGTGGACAAGGCGGAGGAGGACGTCCAGATGGCGGACCTCTTGAACCATCAGGCGCCGGGCATCCTGGCCGCCGTGGCTGCGGAGCGCGGGGCGCACCTGATCCATATCTCCACGGACTACGTGTTCCAGGGCGACATCGCCCTCCCGTGCCGGGAAGACTGGCCGGTACAGCCCAACGGGGTGTACGGGGCGACGAAGCTCCAGGGCGAGATTGCCGTGCAGGAAGCCGGCTGCTCCTGGCAGATTTTCCGGACGGCCTGGCTCTACTCACCCTACGGGAAGAATTTCGTGAAGACGATGCGCCAGCTTACGGCCGAGCGCCCGCAACTGAAGGTCGTTTTCGACCAGGTGGGTTCGCCGACCTATGCGGCGGACCTGGCGGCGCTGGTTTACCGGGTGATTTCGGAGCGGATGATGGACCGGCAGGGCATCTACCATTTCTCGGACGAGGGCGTCTGCTCCTGGTTCGACTTCGCCTGCGCCATCCGCGACCTTTCCGGAAACACCTGTGACATCAGACCTTGCCACAGCAACGAATTTCCCTCCAAGGTCCGCCGCCCGCACTTCTCGGTGCTGGACAAGACCAAGGTCAAGGACACCTTCGGGGTGGAGGTTCCGCACTGGTACGACTCACTCAAAAAGTGTATTGCGAGACTATGATTGGAGGATGGACATCTGTTTTTGAAACCGTCGCTGCGCGACCCCTCCCATAAATGGGCCCCTCCCTCTTATGTTGCCGAGGGTGGCACAGGTTTCAAAAACAGATGCCCATCCCTGAAAACCTTCGGGCTGCTTGTCATTCCGAACGAAGCGAAGGAATCTGTTAGTATGATGAGGTTGTCATTCCGAGCGAAGCGAAGGAATCTGTCCATAATAATTGAATAAGTCATGGAAGTCATCCAGACCGGAATCGAAGGGCTCGTGGTGCTCGAACCGAAGGTGTTCGGGGATGCACGGGGGTATTTCTTCGAGAGTTTTAATGAGAGGGACTTCACCGAGAAGGTGGGGCCCGTGCGGTTCGTGCAGGACAATGAGAGCAAGTCGCGGTATGGGGTCGTGCGGGGACTGCATTTCCAGAAGGGGGAGCATGCGCAGGCAAAGTTGGTGCGCGTGGTGAGCGGGGCCGTGCTGGACGTGGCGGTGGACCTGCGCGAAGGGTCGCCGACCTACGGCAAGTGGCATGCCGAGGAACTGACGGGGGAGAACCACCGGATGATGTTCATCCCGAGGGGTTTTGCCCATGGATTCAGCGTCCTGAGCGAAGAGGTCGTGTTCCAGTACAAGTGCGACAACCTGTATTGTCCGGCGGCCGAGGGGGCCGTGGCGTGGAACGATCCCACCCTGGCCATCGACTGGCGCATTCCGGCCGACCGGATCCTCCTTTCCGAAAAAGACAAAAACCATCCATTTTTATATGAGCACTAGAACGATCCTGATTACCGGCGGCGCGGGCTTCATCGGCAGCCACGTCGTGCGCCTTTTTGTGAATAAATATCCGGAGTACCGGATCATCAACCTGGACAAGCTGACCTACGCTGGGAACCTCGCGAACCTCAAGGACATCGAGGACAAGCCCAACTACCGGTTCGTGAAGATGGACATCTGCGATTTCGAAGGTGTGCTCGCCCTGATGCAGGAGGAGCACGTGGACGGCATCATCCACCTTGCGGCGGAGTCGCACGTGGACCGCTCCATCAAGGACCCATTCACCTTCGCGCAGACGAACGTCATGGGCACCCTCTCCCTCCTCCAGGCCGCCAAGGCCTATTGGGGGCCGATGAACTGGGAGATGCGGACGGAGGAGGCGCTTTCTTCCGCGTCGCTCCGCGACCCTGTACGGGCAAATGCTCCAGAAAGCGCCCCCTCCGTCCCTTGTCGCTTCTACCACATCTCTACCGACGAGGTGTATGGCGCGCTGGAACTGACGCATCCGGAGGGGATTGAGCCGCCGTTCACGACGAAGGCGTCGTCCGGGGCCCATCACCTGGCCTACGGCGAGGATTTCTTCACGGAGGACCTCAAGTACATGCCGCACAGCCCGTACAGCGCGGCGAAGGCGTCCAGCGACCATTTCGTGCGGGCGTTCCACGACACTTTCGGGATGCCGACCATCGTGACCAACTGCTCCAACAACTATGGGCCTTACCAGTTCCCGGAGAAGCTGATTCCGCTGTTTGTCAATAATATCCGCCATCGCAAACCGCTGCCGGTGTACGGCAAGGGCGAGAACGTGCGCGACTGGCTGTATGTCGAGGACCACGCGCGGGCCATCGACCTCATCTTCCATCAGGGGAAGGTCGCCGAGACCTACAACATCGGCGGTTTCAACGAGTGGAAGAACATCGACATCGTCAAGACCCTCATCAAGGTGACGGACCGGCTCCTCGGCCGCCCGGAAGGCGCTGACGATGACCTGATTACCTATGTGACCGACCGCGCCGGACACGACCTCCGCTACGCCATCGACAGCCGCAAGCTCCAGAAGGAACTCGGCTGGGAGCCTTCGCTCCAGTTCGAGGAAGGAATCGAGAAGACCATCCGCTGGTACCTGGACAACCAGGAGTGGCTGGACAACGTCACGAGCGGGGATTACCAGAAGTATTACGAGGAGATGTATAAGGGAAGGTAGCGACCATTCCCGGGAAAGGATTCATGTATGTCGGGGGCGAAGATGTATGATTATCTGATTGTCGGAAGCGGCTTGTACGGAGCTACTTTCGCCTGGTTCGCGCGGAAGGCCGGGAAAAAGTGCCTGGTGCTGGAAAAGCGCGGTCACCTGGGCGGGAACGTGTTCTGTGAGGAGGTGGAAGGCATTCATGTCCATCGCTATGGCGCCCATATCTTCCATACCGACGACGAGGAAGTCTGGCGCCTGGTCACCAGCCTTGTTCCCTTCAACCGCTATACGAACAGCCCGCTGGCCAATTACAAGGGAGAACTGTACAACCTTCCTTTCAACATGAACACGTTCCACCAGATGTGGGGCGTTGTGACGCCGGCGGAAGCCGCGGCCATCCTGGATGAACAGAGGCAGGAAATCCGCGACTGGCTGTCCCGGGAAGGGGTCGATGCTCCGCGGAACCTGGAGGAACAGGGGCTGAGCCTGGTGGGACGGGACATTTTCCGGAAACTGATCAAGGAATATACGGAGAAGCAGTGGGGCCGTCCCTGCAAGGACCTTCCCGCATTCATCATCCGCCGCCTTCCCGTCCGCCTGTCCTATGACAACAATTATTTCAACGACCGGTTCCAGGGAATCCCGATCGGCGGTTATAACAACCTGATCGGGAAACTCCTGGAGGGAGTTGAATGCCGTACGGGCGTTGATTTCCTCCGGTCGGAATACCGGAACTGGCATCCATTGGCCCGGAAACTGGTCTATACGGGGCCGCTGGATGCCTATTTTGACCATTGCTGCGGTTCCTTGGAATGGCGGACCGTCCGGTTTGAAACCCGGGTGCTGGAAATGCCCAACTTCCAGGGCAACGCCGTGGTCAACTACACCTCCCACGAGGTGCCTTACACCCGGATCATCGAGCACAAGCATTTCGAGTCATTCGGGGATGCGGTGTATGCCAATCCCAGGACCGTCATCTCCGAAGAGTATCCGACCGCATATCGGGAAGGGATGGAACCTTTCTATCCCGTCAATGATGAAAGGAACAACGCCTTGTGCCTGAAATACAAAGACCTCGCCGCCGCCGAAACCGATGTCATATTCGGCGGACGGCTGGCAGAATACAAGTATTATGACATGGCCCCTGTCATCAAACAGGTGATCCAATACTGGAAACAGGAAGGAAGATAGATGCCCAGCCTGAAAAAGAATTTCTTCTACAGCGCGTTCCTGACGCTGGCGAACTATGTCTTTCCCCTGATAACGTATCCGTACGTTTCCAGGGTGCTGGGAGTGACGAATATCGGGATCTGCAACTTCGTGGACGGGGTGGTGAACTATTTCATCCTCTTCTCGATGATGGGGATCTCGGTCGTCGGCGTCCGCGAAATCGCGGCATCCCGTGACAATCAGCAGCAGAAGGACAGCACTTTCTCCGGTTTGCTCTCTCTGAATGCCGCTACCTCCCTGGTGGCAGCATTGGCGCTGCTGGCATCCATTTTCCTGTTTCCCAAACTGTATGCCTACAAGGAACTGATGGGGATCGGCGTCATCCGGCTCATCTCCAATTTCCTGTGCATAGAATGGCTTTTCAAGGGGTTGGAGGATTTCCGGTATATCACGTTCCGGTCCATCGTGATCAAGTCCCTGTTCGTCGTGGCCGTTTTCGTATTTATCCGGAAGCCGGAGGATTATGGGCTGTATTACCTCCTTCTCTGCCTTTCCATTCTCGTCAATGCGCTGGTCAATATCATTCATTCCCGGCGTTTTGTCTCCTTTACCTGGAAACGGATTTCCCTCCGTTCATTGGCCGGTCCTTATTTCCTGATAGGTCTGTATTCGATCATGACCTCCATGTATACGACCTTCAACGTGATTTTCCTGGGCTTCGCATCCACCGATGAACAAGTCGGTTTTTACAGTTCGGCGACGAAGATATTTTCGATGGTGATCGCCCTGTTCTCGGCTTTCACTTCCGTGATGCTTCCCCGGATGAGTTCCGTACTGGCGGAAGGCTTGGAAGGTGAATTCAGGAGGATTGTCCAGAAAGTGCTCCGTGTACTGTTTTGCCTGGGGGTCCCGATGATTCTGCTGATCGAAGCCGAGGCCGGGGATATCATACGGATTATCTCCGGTGAGGGATATGAAGGTGCTGTCTTGCCGATGCGGATTATTGCGCCCCTGGTTCTGGTGATCTGTATCGAGCAGGTTCTTGTGCTCCAGACGATGATGCCCAAGAAATATGACCGGGAGGTTCTCGTGAATTCCATTATCGGTGCCTCCGTCAGCATAATCCTGAATACCCTTCTGGTCCGTCGCCTGGAGGCAGTCGGCTCCTCCATCGTATGGCTGTCGTCTGAAATGATCGTCATGTTGGGCGCTGTCTGGGTTGTTTCCCATCGGGCGCAGATTCATTTCCCGTTGCGGTCCCTGCTGGTTGAATTCGGGAAATACATCATCCTGGCGGCTCTTCTGTGGTTGACGGTCCTGATTCCCTGTCCCTTCTATGTCAGGTTCATCATCTCTTGCGCTGTAACGGCCGCTTATTTCCTGCTCCTGAACTTCTTTGTCGTCCCCAATCCGGAAGTCAAGGACTTGCTGATGTCAGTCATCCCTGTTTCCTGGCGGGGAAGGTTCCATAAGTGATGCTGGGTATCGTCATAGTCAACTATCGATCAGACGAAATGACCGTCCGTTTCGTCCGGGAGGAACTCTCCCGGATCGGGATACCGAACCAGGTCGTCATCGTGAATAACGGAGGGACGGACAGCAGCCTCCTGCAGAAGGAACTGCCCGGCGTAACCGTGCTGACATCCGAAAACAGGGGGTATGCCTGTGGATGCAACCTGGGGGCGGAATGGCTCCGGGATCATCATCATCCGGAGGCGATCCTCTTCAGCAACAATGATCTCCGCTTCATGTCCGACGATGTGGCCGATGCCCTTTATGCGGAACTCTTCCGGCATGATGATGTGGGCGCCATCGGCCCATGCATCGTGGGTACGGATGGGCGGCGGCAGAGTCCGGAACCTTACCGCGGCCTGTGGAACCGATATGTGTGGATGTATCTCCTTACCCCGTTCCTTTCGCGTGAACGGAAAGTGGAAGAGTTCCAGCTGGATTATTCCGAAAAGGCCTCCGGGGGCTATCATTACAAATTGATGGGCTCTTTCCTGATGGTCCGTGCGGATGCTTTTTTCGAGGCTGGCTGTTTTGATGCCCGTACATTCCTGTATGCGGAAGAGCCCATCCTCAGTGAGCGCCTTTCCGCTATCGGGAAGCGCTGCTGGTTCCATCCGGCCGTTACCGTCATCCACGAACATGGTGCCGTCATCGGATCCTCCTACAGGCGGAAGGAAATGGAGCGGATGCAGTTCCGAAGCATGGCTTACTACTATCGCCGGTACCGGCATTATCCCGCCTGGGAGATTTCCGTCGTCCGTATGTTATACCGTCTAATCCAGGCCGCCCGATGAGCAAGTACAACTGGGGTGTAGTCAAGAAGAAACGGCGACTGATCGATGTGTGGCTGTGCTTTCTCATGATCGTGTCCGTCAATTTCTTCGACCTGATTCCCATCACGAGCCTGTTGGGGGTTGACGGCGGCTATACCTTCTACCTGATTACGCTGTTCATCCTGTTCACGTTCTACCGGCGGAAGTTTATCCGGGATTATCTTCCCTGGATGAAACCTTTCTGGTGGTTCATGATCGGCATCGTGCTTTCGTTCATCCCTGCGCAGATCTATTATGGACAGGGATTCGTGCAGTCGTTCTTTACCTACCGGCATATGCTCTATTTCTGCGCATTCCCGGTATTCATCGCTGTCCGTCCGACAGAACGGGAAATCCGCAGTGCCCTGTATTACTTCTCGGTGATCTATCTTGTGGTGGTGCTGTATGTTTCCTTCGTCAACGACAGTTTGATCCCTGCGCGGGAATACGCCACTTTCTATGACGATATCGGTGACTACGTGCTCACCATCCAGGGATTCCGGTATGTCGTGCTGGGGCTGATCATGGCGCTGGACCGGCTGATGTACAACTTCAACAACAAGAACCTTTTCTGGGCGCTTTTCCTGTTCGGCATCATTTTCCTGGTTCAGAACCGGACCGCCATCCTGGTGGCCGTCGTCGTCTCCCTGTTCTCTATCTGGGACATGAGGATGAGCGCGCGGAAACTGATGATGATGACGGCGATTACGGTGGCAGGCCTCTTCCTGGTGGTCATGACGGCCAGCCAATGGGGCCTGTTGTACAATGAAACCCTGGAACAGCTTTCCAATCCGGACTACAACCGGATCAAGGCGATGAATTATATGTTCGCTCACCGGGAGGGATTTATCCGCTACATCCTGGGAGACGGCTTCATATCCGCGAATGTCAATCCGATTATCCACCGGCTGGGTGCGGAAGGTATCTTCCATTCGGATGTGGGCCTGTTCGGCATGTGGAACCAGTTCGGACTGATTCCCGTCCTGACCATCCTGATCGCCTGTATCAAGGGATTGGCCGCCGAGAAATCCTATATCAGCAAGTCCATCGCCATGTTCATCCTTCTGGGTGCGGCGACCTTGTCCTACTTCGGCCTGGCCGAAACCCTGACCCTGCTGGCTTTCTTCCTGTATATGTACAACACGGACCGGGTTGGGGAATTGCATGATAATACCTATGAAGTCCAACGGAAAAAGCGTACCTGGGGCCGGTATCGTACGCTGGTGGGATAATCAGGGCTTCTGTTTCGTACGATGAAAGCGCTTGTCGTCAGCTATTGCGTCATGAAAGGTTTCGGAGGCGGAGTCTTCGCCGCCCGCGCGACCGTCAATGCCGTTGCTGCCGTTTGTGACGACGTCACGCTCCTGTTCCCGGCCGACAGGGCCGGGGACCGGGACCCGGAAGTGGATCCGGCAGTCCGGCAGGTGGGTGTGACGGATCCGGTCTCCAAGCCCCGGAAACTGCTCCGGACGCTCCGGCGCGGCACTTTGCACCGTTTTGAACAGGCCTTCCATCGTCTGATGGAAGAGGAACGGTATGACCTGGTTGTCTTCCATAACAGCAAGGCGACCCGCCGTCTGCTGCCCCTGGCGAAAGCAAGGGGGGCAAAGGTGGTGACGGTCCATGACAACTATGAATACGAGTACACGCGGGACAATTTCCCCTGGTACCATCTGTGGTATCTGCTGCCGCTGACCGTAAAGGGGGAGCGCGAGGCCGTCCTCGGGAGTGATCTGAACCTGGTCCTTTCCGCCCAGGACCGGGAACTCCTGCAGAAGGCCTATGACCCTTCGCACCGGTCCCGCATCGAGGTTTTGGGCGTCTTTGAATATCAGGACCGTCCCTTGCCCGTGTTGCCTGAACGGGTCCGGGAGGATGTTTTCGCCATTACCGGAAACCTGGGTGTCAGCCAGACCCTGGACTCCCTTTTCCCCTGGCTGGATACCTGCTGGCCGATGGTGCAGGAGATCCTGCCCGGCAGCCGGCTGATCCTGGCCGGGAAGAATCCGGATCCTGCGTTGAAGCAGCGGGCGGAATCCCTTGGTGCCGAACTGGTGGATACGCCCCGGGATATGGGGTGCGTCCTGCAGCGTGCCAAGTATTATGTATGCCCTGTCTGCAAAGGCGGCGGCGTGAAATTGCGTGTGATGGACGGCCTGCGCTATGGCCTTCCCGTTCTGGTCCATCAGGTCTCGGCGCGGGGGTATGACCCATTTATCGGCCGTTCCCTGTTCGTCTATGACGCTCCGGCGTCCTTCCGTGCGGCTCTGGCGCAGATGCTGGAGACCGATGTGGACCGGCCTTCCGTCCAGGAACTGTACCGGGCGTCCTTCTCCTTTCCATCCGGTGTCGCCCGGATGGAAAAGTTCCTTTCATCCCTGTAACTGATGACCTCTCCCATTGCCCTGTTTGCGTTCAACCGGCCCGACGCCCTGCGCCGGTGCCTGGAAGCGCTTTCCGTCAATGAACTGGCCCGGGACACGGACCTGTTCATCTGGATCGACGGCCCCCGGGGGGATGCGGACCGCGAAAAAGTGGCCGCCGTCCAGGAGGTCGCCCACGGTGCCCGGGGATTCCGCAGCCTGGAAGTCTCCTGCTCGGAAAAGAACCGGGGACTGGCTCCCTCCATTATCGCAGGCGTAGGAAGTCTCCTGGACCGGTACGAGTCCGTCATCGTGCTGGAGGATGACTTGATGACCCATCCCGGGTTCCTGCGGTTCCTGAACGACGGACTGGAACGGTACCGGGACGTCCCCGAAGTCTTTTCCGTGTGCGGCTACACCAACGATGTCCGTATGCCGCGCGGTTATTCCTACGATGCTTATTTCGGCCCGCGCAGTTCATCCTGGGGATGGGCGACCTGGCGGGACCGCTGGCAGTCGGTGGATTGGAATCCGACGTCGGCAGACCTGCAGAAGAATGCCCGTGCGTTCAATCGCTGGGGCGGTTCCGATTGCTCCGGAATGCTTCACAAGTGGATGGAGGGAAAGAATAGTTCTTGGGCCATCCGATTCTGCTACAGTGAGTTCCTTCAAGGAAAACTGTCCGTTTTCCCGGTGGAAAGCCTGGTGGATGCGACCCTCGGCTTCAGCGGCGAAGGAACGCATTGCAAGTCGTACAACCGCTTCCGCTCCCATCTTGCACCTGCTGCGAAGCGTGATTTTACCCTGCCCGGGACCGTGGAGGTGATCCCTTCTGTCCGGCGCGATGTGCTTCGGTACAATTCCGTTCCGCTCCGGGCCTGGACCCGCCTGATGAACCTGTTCTATGCTTAGGTTGCTCGCTTCCCTGGTCACGCTCCTGGTTTCGTCCCAGCAGGACTTTGACGCCCTGTCCGGGAATCTCCGCGCAGCGCTGGCCGGGCAGCCGGAGGAAGTGAAAGTGGTCTTCGAACCGGGCACGTACCGTTTCCGGGATGACCAGATCTTCCTGTCCGGACTGAAATGTCCCGGGACGCGGATTTCCTTTGAAGGGAACGGAGCCGTCTTGACCGGGACGGCCCCTTCCGTCCAGGCCGGTCCTTTCACCCGGATGGGCTCCTATGTGGAGGTGGTGGATTCGGAGAGCAAGTTATGCCGCATCCGGACCCGGGAGCGCCTGAATGGACCCGGTACGCTTTGGGTCCAGATTACCTCCTGGTACCGCACCTTTACCGCACCGGTGACTGAAATCAAGGGGAAGTACCTGTATTTCAAGTTGGATGCCCTGGCCCGGGAGGGACTCACGTACAATGTCAACGGAGACCTGACCTTCGGGAAACAGCGGCCCCGTTTCCGGCTGCTCCGGGTGCAGGATGCTTCTGATCCGGTTTCCACGACGGCCTTCCATTTTTCGGCTTGCGAATTCCGGGGGATCAGCCTGGCGGGGTTTGTCATCGACCGGAATGCGGGCCGGCGGACGGAGTACGGAAGGGACTGTGCCGTCCGGTTCTACCGGAATGCCCTGGGCGGTGCGGAGATCCGTTCCTGTACCTTCCGGCATCTGCAGAGCGACGCCGTGCACATCCTGTTTACCGACCAGGTCGATGTCCTAGAATGCCGTTTTGAGGATTGCGGGCGGAAGGGTGTCCGGTCGATCAATGCCTCCGCACACACCCGCATCCTGGACTGTACCTTCGAACGGATGGACCGTTCGCTGTCGAACAGTCCCTGTATCTATTGTGCCGGGGAGGAGTATCTGATATCCGGTAACAGCTTCGTGGATTATGGCAACTGCGCGATCAGCCTGGGCGTCCATTTCACGGAGGAGATGTCCTGTCCGTCTTCCGGCATCGTGGAGAAGAATGAACTGTATCAGACCGATGCCTACCGGTCGGCCGCGCCCATGAACCTGCTCATGGACACCGGCGGAATCTATGTGAACACGCAGAATACCGCCCTGACCATCCGGAACAATTCGGTCCACGACATTTCCGGCCCCTATGCCAACCGCGGGATTTTCTGCGATGACGGCACCGTGAACACGACCATCTCCGGGAACCGGGTGCTGCGGATTGCCAATTCCTATGGCATCGACCTGCGCCGGGTGTTGTCCGTCGAGAGCCGCCCGGACAGCAGGATCCGGCGGGTCAATGTCGGGAACCGTCTGGATCATAATCAAGTAGATGGAAAAATCCGTTTTGAGGAACGTTGATATGGACTGCGCAAACGCAACACTGGCCGTATGCTCCATCGTGCGGAATGCGGAAAAGGGCTTGAAGCGGAATATCCCGGTCATCCGGAATCTCTGCGCCCGTTTCCGGGACTATCATGTCATCGTATTTGAGAATGACAGCAAGGACGGAACTGTCGGGCTGCTGAAGGCCTGGGCCGCTTCCGATCCCAAGGTGCATGTCTCCTGCCGGACGCTGGGCATCCGTACGATACCCCGGCCGGAGGATGTGGCCTGCAACCCTTTCTTCAGCCGGTATCGGATTGAGAAAATGGCGGCCTTCCGGAACCAGTATCTGGCCTATGTCGAGGAACAGGGATGGAATCCGGACTTTCTTCTGGTCGTGGATCTGGATGTGGACCGTCTGGACCTGGACGCGATCATGACCAGTTTCGGACCGGGTCCGGAGTGGGATGCCGTGACGGCGTTCGGCCATTCGCTTTCCCCCCGGTTGACCCGGCGTTATCACGATACGTATGCGCTGGTGGAACTGGGGAAGGAAACCGTTCCCCAGACGGAGGAATCGATCCAGGAAGCCGGTTACCGCCTGGGGAACCTGCGGGCCTCTGACCCCTGGCTGCGTGTCTTCTCGGCATTCGGCGGACTGGCTATCTACCGGTATGTCTGTATCCGCGGGCTCCGGTACCAGTGCCTGGATAATGCCGATCCGCGCGTTGAGGTCCGTTGTGAACACTTCAGCCTCTATGAGCAGATGTCCCGCCGGGGATACGGCCGGGTGTATGTCAATCCCGCCATGCGGTTGAAATACCAGCGGCTCACGCTCAAGATCATCCGGGACCATGTCCGCCGTGCCAGGAAAGGATGAGGAGGATTCTGTATATATCCAATGTGCCCGCCCTGTACCGGGAAGACCTTCGGAATGCCCTGAAGGACCGGCTGGACTGCCGGATCCTCCATTATGCAGATGACCCGATGTTCCGGGCATTCCTGGGCTGGGTATATATCCGGGGCATAGACCGTTTCGTGGAACAGGCCCGTCCCGATGTCGTGATTACCTCCGAGTTTTCGCCGGTAACCCTGCAGTTCCTGCGGCGCCGTCGTCGGTATGGTTTCAAGGTCATTGCCCTGTGCGATGACAGCATCAACATGATCCAGGGCAACGATTTCAAGCTGACGCACCGGCTGGCCAGGCTGTCCGTACCGCGGTGGCTGGACAATCTCATCCTGCACAGCCCTTCCGTCCGGGATTGGTACCAGGAGCATTTCGGCAAGGGACTCCTGATGCCCATCATCGCCGATGAGCGGCGGGTGCGGCCCCAGTTGGAGTGGGTGCTTCCGCTGGCAGAGCGGCTGCGGCCGGGTTTGAAGCCCATCATCGGATTCGTCGGCCGGCTCGTCGGGCTGAAAAACGTGTCCACGCTGATTCGGGCGTTCGAGCCTTTGAAGGAGCGGGCCCAGCTGGTGATCATCGGGGATGGTGAGGAACGGGCTTCCCTGGAGAAGATGGCGCCCTACGCCCTGTTCCCGGGTTACCTGACGGGCGATGACCTGCTTGCCTGGTATAACCTCATCGACATCCTGGTGCTTCCCAGCACGCAGGAGGCGTATGGGACGGTGACGGGGGAGGCCTTGATGGCGGGCGCGAAGGTGGTCGTATCCAGCCGGGCCGGATCGTCCAGCCTGGTACGGGAAGGGGAGAATGGCTTCGTTGTGGACCCGCTGGATCCCGATGCCCTGACGGCCCGCCTGGCACAGTTGCTGGAAACCATTCCGGAGGCGCGCCCCATTGCCCTCCGGGAGAATCTCCTGCCCTGCCGATTTGAAGAATGCATCGATGGTTTGATAAATGGAATCAATTCGTTATGAATACTTTAGATACTGTTAAATACCAAATTTCAGCATCCGTCCGGGTCAAGCAGGACCTGCTCGCCGATGAGAACCTGATGGAGATGGTCGCGAAGGTGGCGGGTTTGATGGTCGATGCCTACAAGGCCGGTCACAAGACCCTTTGGGCGGGGAATGGCGGGAGTGCCGCGGACGCCCAGCACATGGCCGGCGAACTGGTGAACAAGTTCACCTTTGACCGGCCGGGCTTGCCCGCGCTGTCCCTGTCAACGGACACGTCCATCATCACGGCCGTGGGCAATGACTACGGCTTTGACCGGTTGTTTGCCCGCCAGATCGAGGCGCAGGGATGTGCCGGGGATGTGTTCATCGGCATATCGACCTCGGGCCGTTCCAAAAACCTGGTGGAGGCGCTGCCGGCATGCAAGGCCAAAGGCATCGTTTCTGTGGCGATCGTGGGGGCAAATCCCTGTCCGATGGATGATTACGATTATGTCATCCATATCCCGTCCACGGAGACTCCGCGCATCCAGGAGTGCCAGACGCTCATCGGGCACATCCTCTGTTCCATTGTCGAGAGCAGTCTGTTCGGCGGCGAATGAGATTGAAGCGTATTATCCTGGCGGTCGCCTGTTGTCTTTCCGTCGTGTCCCGGGCGGAAACGCTCTGCGTCCGGATCTCGGACCAGGCCGCTTTCGATACCCTGGGCCGGACGGTCCGGTCCTTCCTGGAGGGGGAGGGCACTGAACTGGAACTCCAGCTCGATTCCGGCCGTTTTTTCTACCGGGACCGCCATCTGTCCCTGGAGGGTGTCGATGCCCCCGGCAAGGTCATCCGGATCGCCGGAAACCATACTTCGTTGTATCCTTCCCTGATTCAGGCCGATTATTCTCCCGAGACCTGCCGCTATGCGGCGGGCACGCAGGGACCGGTTGCCGTTCCGGAGGTCCGGGAGATGAAAAAGGCGGGTTTCTTCGTGTGTGTGACCGACCGGAAGAACAAGATCTGCCGGATCCGGACCGACCGGGAGCAGGACCCTTCCCTGGCCGGGAACGGCTATGTCTTTCTGACCCAATGGTTCCGGGGGAGAGCTTATCCGATTACGGCCGTCCGGGGAAAATATATCTATTTCCGGGTGGACGACCTTCGGCTGAAACGGGTCCTGTACAGTGTCAATCTGGACTGGACCTTCGCTATGATGTTCCCCCGCTATTGCATCCTGGATGGAAGGAAGGAGATGGCGCGGGCCGACCTGTCAGCCGATGCCACGACGTTCTGTTCGCTGCGCCAGGCGAACCTCGGTGGATTCTCCCTCTCCGGGATCGGGTTCATCGGAAACAGCCGTCTTCCCGATGCGCCTCAGGCCCTGATTGCCATTGACAAATGCAATACCCCGGTTCGGATCGACCGGTGCCTGTTCAGTCAGATCCGCTCCGACTGCCTGACGGTTTCCTCTTCCGACGACATTACTGTCGAGGATTGTACGTTTGAGGATTGCTACAGAAGGTGTATCAGTGCTGACAACGGTTCTGCCCGGATTGCCATTCTTCAAAACCGCATCGACCGGTCCGGCCTTTCGGGCGACAACGTGGCCTGTCTGAGTTGTTATGGTACTGATTTCCAAATCCGTGACAACATCATTTCCGATTTCGGATATACGGCCATCCATTCCGGCTTGCATTTCAGCCTGGAGAAAAAGGAACCTTTGACCGGGGTCATCTCCGGCAATGAGATTTTCCAGACTCCCTCCTATTTCGCCGCGGCTCCGCTCACCGGCCTGATGGATTCCGGTGCCATCTATGTCGCCACCCAGAATGACGATGTCCTGATCGAGGGCAACCATATCCACGACATCAACGGACCCACCTACAACCGCGGCATCTTTGTCGATGACGGCGGTTCCCATATCCGGATGATCGGGAATACGGTGACCGGTATCGCGAATTATTACTGCATCGACGTGGATCCCCGGTCCGCCCGGAAGATGCTCCGCCGGAAAAACCGGCAGGTCCAGATCGCGAATGTGGATGTCGAGGTGCGCGATAACGTGGTTTCCGGGAAAATGCGGGTATCAAAACCCCGGAGGGCCTGGTGGAAAGCCCGTCGTCCCTGATTATCCCCGGAACTTCTCCTTCAGCACCAGCGCGATGAACTTAGGATTGTTCACCATGTAGCGGTGCCAGGTGCGGCGGGGTTCTTTCAAGAACCGGTAGAACCACTCCAGGCCGTGGTCGATCCACCATTTCGGGGCGCGTTTCACCGTGCCGGCGAAGAAATCGAAGACGGCGCCGATGGCCCCGGCGTGGCAGTGGATATGGAGTTCGTGCCAATGGTCATGGAGCCATTTTTCCTGCTTGGGGGCCGTCATCCCAATCCATAACAAGTCCGGGTCGGCGGCGTGGATGGCATCCAGGATGGCTTGGTTCTCTTCTGGACTGAAGGCGGGTTTGTAGGGCGGGGAATAGGTATTCACCCGGATGTGCGGGTAGGTTTGGGCAGCCTGGCTGACAATCATTTCCAGCACCTTCGGGCTGCTGCCCATAAAGAAGCAGGTGCCGCCTTTCTCCTCCAGTTTCCCCATCTCATACGCGAATAAATCCGCGCCGGCGATCTTTTCGTCCGGCGCGTTTTCCGTATGGAGCCAGCGGGAGGCCTTCACGATGGGAAGGCCGTCGGGAAGGAGAGCATCGGCCTGGAGGAGCGCCTCGGCGAAGGCCGGATCCTCCTGTGCGACGACGAAGGAATGGGCATTGACCGTGTCGATGAGGAACTTCCCTTCAGGCCAAGTGGCCATTTCCGCCCGGGAGCGGACGAGCGTCAGGTCTTTGATCTTCATAGACTAATACGCTTTCTCATCATCGTGTTTGATGAGTTGCCAGAGGGTCATGAAGAAGATGGACACGTCCAGTTCGATGGACCAGTGCTCGATGTACCAGATGTCCTTTTCCACCCGCTCTTTCATCTCGGAGAGCTCCTTGGTTTCGCCGCGGCAGCCATTGACCTGCGCCCATCCGGTGATGCCGGGCCGGGCGAGGTGGCGGATCATGTAGTCCCCGATCAGTTCGGAGTAGATGTCCGTGTGATAGAGCATGTGGGGGCGGGGTCCCACGATGGACATGTCCCCCTTGAAGACATTGATGAACTGGGGAAGTTCGTCGATGGAACTCTTCCGGAGGAATTCCCCGAATTTGAACAGGCGGCTGTCACCCTTGACGGCCTGTTGCGTGTCGGCGTTGAGGCTCGGGTGCATGGACCGGAACTTATAGCACCAGAACTCTTTCCCCTCGTATCCGGTGCGTTTCTGCTTGAAGAACACGGAACCCTCCGGGGAGGAGAGTTTGATGCCGATGGCGCAGAACAGCCAGACAAAGGGGAAGAGGGTGATCAGGAACAGGGCCGAAAAGATGACGTCGGCTGTCCTTTTGATGATTTTCGCAAGGGGTGTGTTCAGCGGTTCCTCGTGGAGGCTGAGGACATTGACAGTCCCGAACTGGCTGAATTCCATCGTACGTTTCGGATATCCTTCCATATTGGGGACGAACTTGAACCGGATCATCCGGTTCTCGCAGGTGGACACCAGCCGATGGACATATTCCGTCTCGGTGGCGGGATTCAGGGAGCAGAAGACCTCCTTCAGGGCATCCCGCTGTTCCTCGATGAATGGAATGGCGTCTTCCGGGGCCCCGAGGTGCTCGATCCCGGCGGGAATCTCTTCGGGGTTCCGGGTGAACATCCCCATGATCAGGTAGCCCTTCTCGTTGTATGAGTCGGTCAGGAACTTGCAGAGGGACAGCATGTTCGGGTCCGTTCCCACGAGGATGACCGTGTAGTTGTTGACCCCTCTTTTCCGGACCTGTCCTACGATGAGACGCATCAGCAGATGCAGCAGGACATAGAGCGAACCGGTCATCAGCGCCTGCACGGCGAGGAGTTTTCCCTGGAGGGTGAGCTCGTAGATGATGGCCATCAGGCCGTTGAAAAGGATGAACGTGACGGCGGCGTCCAGGGCGGCCCGGAAGGCCACGTTCACGGCGGAATAGTGCCGGTCGTTCACCCGGATCCCCAGCATCGCCACCGACATGAGGCAGGAAGAAACGAGGATGAGCCAGGTCCCCGGCTGCTCATAGATCTTCAGGTTCTCCGGACGGACCATCCCGGTCTGGTACAGGAGATAATGAAGCACCCCCACCTGGATGAGTATCTCTCCCAGGAGGGTCGGCAGCTTATAGAAAAGGGACTCCTTGGTGGCAGTCCGGATGATATTCAGCATCATTAAATGGCTATCGTATCGACAAAGTTAAGTAATTTTCCTTATATTTGTTTGTTTAACCGCATTTTATGGAAGGAATCATGCACAATCCGGTTTCCGTTCTCCTGCAGGCCGGGATCCGGGCAATCTTCAAACAGAAGTAACGCGCTCATACCCGGACCCTGTGGAAATCGTCAGAACCCTATATGCGAGATACCGGAATCTCATTCTGTACGGCATCATCGGATGCTGTACCGCCTTGCTGGACTTCCTCATTTTCACGGGCTTGACCCAATGGACCCCCATCCATTACATCGTGGCGAACGTGATCAGCTGTTCCACCGGTATCCTGTGCAGCTTCCTGCTGAACCGCAAGTACAATTTCAAGGTTACCGACCATACCCTGCGGCGGATGGCCATCTTTTTCTCCGTGGGCGTGTTCGGCCTCTTCCTCAGTTCGGTTATCCTGCATTTTTGCGTGGATACCCTGCAGATGGGCGCCGTGATCTCCAAACTCACGTCCATCGCCATCGTCGTGTTCATCCAGTTCCTCCTGAACAAGTACATTTCCTTCCGGGAGGATAAAAAGCAAAGCAGCCATGAGTAAAGTTTATTTCGTCCTTCCCGCCTACAATGAGGAAGAAAACATCCGGAGCGTCGTCAAACAGTGGCATGCCGTCGTCGATGAGATCGTCCGGCGGGAAGAGGATGTCGATGCCCGGCTGGTCATCGCCAATGATGGCAGCAAGGACCAAACCTTCCGGATCATGCAGGAACTTCAGGCGGAGTATCCGCTGCTGGTTCCGCTGGACAAGCCCAACGGGGGACACGGGGCCACGGTGCTGTACCTGTACCGGTATGCAATCGCCCACGGAGCGGACTGGGTGTTCCAGACCGACAGTGACGGCCAGACCGACCCGGCGGAGTTCTGGCCGATGTGGGAGCATCGGGATGATTATGATTTCCAGATCGGCTACCGGAAGGGAAGGCAGGACGGGGCGAGCCGGGTTTTCGTGACCAAGACCCTCCGTTTCGTGGTCTGGCTCATGTTCGGCGTGTGGGTGACCGACGCGAATACGCCTTTCCGGCTGATGCGGTCGGATAAGTTGCAGGCGATCATGGATGTCATCCCGGAGGACTATTTCCTCTGCAACGTGGCCATTTCGGCGATTGCCGTGAAATGGAATTACAAAATCGGCTGGTACCGGATTACCTTCAAGCCCCGCCAGGGCGGCGTGAATTCCATCAACCTGAAACGCATCTGCAAGATCGGCTGGAAAGCGCTGGGTGATTTCCGGAAGATCAACCGGAACCTGAAACACTATGGAAGGGAGTCTCAATAAGATATCAGCCTGGGTCATCGCCGTCGCGGCGGTCGTGCTCTGTGCATTTCAGTTTTTCGACCCCTATCTGTGGTTCGACGAGAGCGGGCAGTTCTTCCTGGGGATGGGGCTCAACCACTATGATGAGCCTTTCTCGGCGCGCGGGGGGCTCCATGACGTCCTGGTGAACAACAGGGCGTTCAACCTGGACCCGGGCGGCTTCTCCTTCCTGGTCTATGGATGGACCTTCCTTTCCACGTCGGTGTACTTCCTCCGGTTGTTACCGCTGCTTTTCTTTGCCGCATCGGTCTGGTTACTGTACAGGATCCTGGATCATACCGGCGTGTGCGGGAACTATCGGCCCGTCTGTCTGGGCATTTATGTCATTTTCGGAAGCGTGTTCTCCCTGATCGCCGAATTCCGGGCCTATCCCATGGAACTCTGCGGGACCCTGATGACGCTCTGGCTGTATTTGAAATACGCCGATGATTTGAGTTACAAGCACTTGCTCTTGCTTTCGCTGGTCATGGGCTTCTTCTGTACCTCCCGGTATTCCTTCATCCTGGTGGCTTTTGTGCTGGCGGTCGTAGTGCTGTATTCCCTGTACAGGAAGGAGTCTTTCCGGCAGTTCATCCCCAAGGCCCTCGTGTTCGGACTCCCGCTGCTGGCGGTGGTCGCCGGTATTTACCTGGCGATGACCAGGCAGCAGGATTCGGAGACGTTGGACTATGTGGGGTACATCGGCCGGAATCTGTTGCTGCTGGCGAGTCCTTTGTCCCTGCTCTTTTACGCCAACATCGTCCTGTGGGTGATCCGGTACAGGCGGGATCGGGAAGTGCCGTTTGTATTGACCTACACCTTGCTGGTGTCGGCCCTGTTCTTTGTCCTCTCCCTCTGCAGCCTCTTCCCCTGGGATTTGAAGCGGACCGTTTCCGTGACGCTGCTGAATCTGGTGTCGCTCCTGGTGCATTTCGACGGTATTGCGAGACCCTGGGCCCGGAAACCGTGGGCGGTCCTTTCGATGGTGGCGGCCGTTGTCCTGTGCATGGCTTTCCTGTGCTACAAGACGAGCCACCGGGGTATCGACCAGGTGGCCAAGGATTTCGAGGCCCTGGACATGGACCTGTATGAGCGGGTGTACATCCCGTACGATATCATGCCGGATGTGAAATACCAGTATGAATTCGGCCGGCTGCGGAGCCGGGTGGAGGAAGACGGCTATCCGGACAAATTTGTTTTTGAGGTGCATCTGACCCGGATAGGGGATACCTTCGAGACGCAGCTCCTGAAGCCGGAGGAGGTGGAGTGTGACCTCTATTTCAACATCAAACCGTAAAGTCCATGAAAGGAATCGTTCTTGCCGGAGGCTCCGGCACCAGGCTTTATCCCATCACCAAGGGGGTGTCCAAACAGCTCCTGCCCATCTATGACAAGCCGATGATCTACTATCCGGTGTCCGTGCTCATGCTGGCGGGAATCCGGGATATCCTCATCATTTCCACGCCGCACGACCTGCCGGGTTTCGAGCGGCTGCTCGGGGACGGGAGCGACTACGGGGTCCGGTTCACCTATGCGGAGCAGCCGTCGCCGGACGGATTGGCCCAGGCCTTCATCATCGGCCGCGAGTTCATCGGGGACGATACCGTCTGTATGGTGCTGGGGGACAATATCTTCCATGGCTCCGGGTTCGAGGCCCAGTTGAAGCAGGCGGTGGCCGATGCCGCCCGCGGACTTGCGACCGTTTTCGGCTACTGGGTGAGTGACCCGCAGCGCTACGGCGTGGCGGAGTTCGATGCCGCAGGAAAGTGCATCTCCATCGAGGAGAAGCCCGCCGAACCCAAGTCGAACTACGCCGTCACGGGCTTGTATTTCTATCCGAACCGCGTGGTCGATGTCGCCGCTGCCGTGAAGCCCTCCGCCCGCGGCGAATTGGAAATCACCTCCGTGAATCAGACCTTTCTTGCTGATGGTCAATTGCTTGTGCAGACCCTCGGTCGCGGCTTCGCCTGGCTCGATACCGGCACGCACGAGTCCCTTGCCGAAGCATCGACCTACATCGAAGTCATCGAGAAACGCCAGGGCCTCAAGATCGCCTGCCTCGAGGAAATCGCCTTCCGCAACGGTTGGATCTCCCGCGAAAAACTGCAGGAAGTGGCGTACCCGATGCGGAAGAACCAGTATGGGCAGTATTTGATGGATTTGGTATGAGAAAGTGGTTTCTTCTCGCGCTCCTGGCCCTTGCTTCTTGCGGCGGGCCGGATGTCCTGACGATGTTTGTCGGCACGTATTCCGATGGGTTTTATGCTTATGAGTTCGACCAGAATGCTGGTGTGCTGGTAGGGGAGGGGCCGATTGCCAAGGCGGAGATGCCCAACCCTTCCTACCTTGCAGTCGAGGGCAACACGGTGTATGCTGTTTCCGAAATGCCTGACGCCACTGCGTCTGTCTATGCCTGGCGCTGGTTCGGCAGCACTTTTGAACTCCTGAACGCCCAACCGACCGGGAATCCCTTCCGCGGCGAGGACCCGTGCTACGTCTCCACGAACGGCTCCCTGCTGGCCGTCGCGAACTATTCCGGCGGCACCCTTGCGACATACCGCCTCCACAGTGACGGGAGCGTCGCCCCGCTGGACTCGCTGCTCATTTCCGGCATCGGCGGCCCGGACCTCTCGCGCCAGGACAAGCCGCACGTGCACTGTGCCGTGTTCTCGCCCGACGGGAAACATCTCTTTTTCAGTGAGTTCAGTGCCGATGAGATCGGCCGCCTCGATGTTGTCGCGGGTGGTGTCCGCAACTACTGCCGCGCGGCCACACTCCACTCCGACTATGGGCCTCGGCACCTTCTGTTCGATGATTCCGGAAAGCACCTTTTTGTAATCGGTGAGCTCTCCGGCGATATCACCGTCTTCGATTATGCCGGAGGTTCATTGACCCAGAAACAAGTTATCAAGGCCGACCGTATGGACGCCCGCGGAGCTGCCGACATCCACCTTTCTCCGGACGGTAAGTACTTGTATGCCAGCCTTCGACTCCGTGGCGATGGCATCGTCGTCTTCTCCGTTGCGCCCGACGGCACCCTTACCTACGCCGGCTTCCAGGCCACCGGCCCGCACCCCCGCAACTTCAACATCACCCCGAACGGAAAGTACCTTTTGGTATGCTGCCGTGACAGCGATTCCATCGAAGTCTACGCCCGCGACGCCGCCACCGGCCTCCTCTCCGACACATCCCTCCGCATCCCTGTCGAGCGCCCGGTCTTCGTCGGGTGGTAGTCCTATATTACGTAGGCGAGGCGTTTTGCCGTGTCGAGGAAATTGCGTATTTTTGTAAAAGTGCGCGCCATGTGCAAGCACGTGTAAAACGGAAAGCCTATGAAAGTTTTAGTGACCGGCGCGGCCGGGTTTATCGGATCCAATCTGGTTCTCAGGCTCCTGGAAGGGAAGGAGCCGGTGCAGATCGTGGGGCTGGACAACCTGAACGATTACTATGATCCCAGCCTGAAGGAGTATCGCCTTTCTGTCATTTCGGGCGCAGTCGAGAAATCTGCATCATCGTTTTGCTTCATTCGGGGAGACATTGCCGATAAGGCGCTGATCGATAAACTCTTCGAGGACAATGAGTTCGATATCGTCGTGAACCTCGCGGCGCAGGCAGGGGTGCGGTACAGCATTGAAAATCCCGATGCGTATATCCAGAGCAATGTCATCGGCTTTTACAATATCCTGGAGGCTTGCCGGCACCATCCGGTGAAGCATCTGGTGTACGCCTCCAGTTCCAGCGTGTACGGCGGGAACAAGAAGATCCCGTTCAGCGTGGAGGACCGGGTGGACAATCCCGTCAGCCTGTATGCCGCCACCAAAAAGAGCAACGAACTCTTCGCTCATTGCTACAGCAAGCTTTACGGCATCCCGACCACCGGCCTCCGGTTTTTCACCGTGTACGGCCCCGCCGGCCGGCCGGACATGGCCTATTTCGGCTTCACCAACAAGCTGCTCGCCGGGAAGACCATCCAGATTTTCAACTATGGCAACTGCCGCCGCGATTTCACCTATGTCGATGACATCGTCGAAGGCATCGTCCGCGTGATGGCGAAGCCGCCCCAGGCCCGGCGGGAGACCCCCGATCAGGTCGGGGGTGACGGGAAAGGAACGGTCGGGGGTGACGGAAAAGGAAAGGTCGGGGGTGACGGAAAGCTCGCCGGTGACGGGGTACCCTATGCGATCTACAACATCGGCGGGGGACAGCCGGAGAATTTGCTGGACTTCGTGAACATCCTGCAGGAGGAGCTGCTCCGGGCGGGCGTGCTCCCGGAAGATTATGATTTTGAGGCCCATAAGGAGCTGGTGCCCATGCAGCCGGGCGACGTGCCCACTACCTATGCCGATGCATCGGCCCTGGAGCGCGACTTCGGTTTCACCCCGAAGATCACCCTCCGCGAGGGTCTCCGCAAGTTTGCTGAATGGTATAAGGCTTATTATCAATGAAATACCACATCTTCTCCCCCTACCGCGTCTGCCCGCTCGGGGCCCATGTCGACCACCAGCACGGGCTGGTGACGGGCTTCGCCATTGACAAGGGCATTGACCTCCGGTTCGATGTCCGCGATGACAGCCTGGTGACCCTCCGGAGTGAGACCTTTTCCGGGGACGTGTCCTTCGACATCTCCGCTCCGACGCTGATGAAACAGGGTAACTGGGGCGACTACGCCCGGGGTGCTAAGTACGCGCTACAGAAGCGTTTCCAGCTGTCGAGGGGTATTGACGGAGTCACCATCGGCTCCATCCCGGTGGGCGGTCTCTCCAGCAGCGCCGCCATCCTCATCGCCTATGTGATGGCCTTCGCGAAGGCCAACCAGATCACCCTCGAGCCCTTCGAGGTGATGAAGATCGCGTCGGAGGCGGAGCGCGAGTACATCGGCCTGAACAACGGCCTCCTGGACCAGGCCTGCATCGCCCTCGGAAAGAAGGATCACCTCCTGATGCTCGACTGTGAATCCAACGAATACCGCCTGATCCCGAAGGCCCCGAACATGCCGGACTTCGAACTGGGCATCTTCTTCAGCGGCCTCACCCGCAGCCTGATGTCCAGCGACTACAACCTCCGGGTCGCGGAATGCCGGACGGCGGCCTGGATCGTCGAAGCCTTCGAGAACGTCCCCCTGAAGGTCCCGGAAAAGACCTTCCTGCGGGATATTTCCGAGTCGATGTACCGGCGCCACCGCGACGAAATGCCCCCGCGCTTCTCGCGCCGGGCGGAGCATTTCTTCTCCGAGCACAAGCGCGTCCGCGAAGGCGTAACCGCTTGGGAGAACGGTAATTTGGAGTGGTTCGGCGCGCTCTCCAAAGCCTCCTGCGAGAGCTCCATCCACAACTACGAGTGCGGTTCCCCGGAGCTCATCGCCATCTACGAAGCGATGCTCACCACCCCCGGCATCTACGGCGGCCGCTTCTCCGGAGCCGGCTTCAAGGGCGCCTGCATCGCCCTCGTCGACCCCGCCCGGAAGGCCGAAATCGAGCGCTCCGTCACCGACCAGTACCTCGCCCGCTTCCCCCAGTTCAAGGATACCTTCCGGGTGTACTTCTGCAAGTCCGACGACGGGGCGAGATTCGTCTAAACAGTATGAAAACCATTGTTTTAGCCGCCGGGTACGCCACCCGGCTCTACCCTCTGACCGAGAACTTCCCGAAGCCGCTCCTGCAGATCGGGAAGAGCACGATTCTGGACCGGATGCTCGATGACATTGACGGCATCCCGGAAGTGACTGAACATATTGTCGTTACGAATGGCAAGTTCGCGGGCATTTTCGAGGAATGGGCTTCGGGGAGGATTCCTTCACCTGCTTCGCAGGTTCGGAATGACACACTCCGACAGATTTCTCCACGCGCTTCGCTTGGTCGAAATGACAAGGAGGCCGACCTTGGTCGAAATGACAATTCCCCTGTCATTCCGAGCGGAGCGAAGGAATCTCTTTCTGTCATTTCGAGCGGAGCCGAAGGCGGAGTCGAGAAATCTAAACCGGTGAGAGTCCTGAGCGACGGGACGTTCACGAACGACACCCGCCTGGGGGCGGTGTGCGACCTGGTGCTTGCCATTGACACGTTCCATATCGACGAGGACATCCTCGTCGTGGCGGCGGATAACATTTTGGAATTCAGCTTCAAAGGGTTCGTGGAGGCGTTCCGGGAAAAGGGGACGTCGATGATCATGTGCCACCACGAGCCGGAGGTGTACAAACTGCAGCGGACGGGGGTGATCGAGGTCGATGGGGATTTCAAGGTGCTGCAGATGCAGGAGAAGCCGGAGGTGCCGGTGAGCCATTGGGCGGTGCCGCCGTTCTATCTGTACCGGCGGGAAGATATCCCGCTGATCTTAGGCGCGATAGCAGACGGATGCGGCCGGGATGCCCCCGGAAATCTGGCCCATTACCTGGTGGACCGCACCGTTCTGCATGCCTGGCCCATGCCGGGCGGACGCTTCGACATAGGCTCTCTCGATACCTACGAGGAAGCGAAGCGGAAGTACTCCGTTTGATCGGGCTGGAATGCTGCTTTTCAGCCGGCCCTTTTGGTGGAGTCGTATTATTTTCCTACATTTGGATCATTGAAACATACCACATTGCCAGTTTATGAAAATTGCAGTTGCAGGTACCGGATACGTCGGATTGAGCATCGCCACGCTCCTCGCGCAGCGGAGCGAGGTGGTGGCCGTGGACGTGATTCCGGAGAAAGTGGACAAGATCAACCGGCGTATCAGCCCCATCCAAGACGAATACATCGAGAAGTACTTCGCCGAGAAGCCCTTGAACCTCGTGGCCACCCTTGACGGCCGCGCAGCGTACAAAGACGCTGATTTCGTGGTCATTGCGGCCCCGACGAACTACGACCCGAAGAAGAATTTCTTCGACACCTCCCACGTGGAGGAGGTCATCAACCTCGTGCTGGAGGTCAATCCCGACGCGGTGATGGTCATCAAGAGCACCGTGCCCGTGGGGTACACCCGGAGCGTGCGGGAGAAGTTCTCCTACCGGGAGCGGCAGGCGGACGGAACCTTCCGCGTGGTCGTTCCGAACATCATCTTCGCGCCCGAATTCCTCCGGGAGTCCAAGGCCCTGTACGACAATCTGTTCCCGAGCCGGATCATCGTCGGGGTCGATGATGATTCAGATGGCAGGGATTCCCTGCCTGCGCGGACTCCGGATAACGGGAATCCCTGCCTGACCCCTGACACCTCCGTCACCCCCGACCTGATCGGGGGGCTTTCCCAGGCGGCGCGGACGTTTGCGGGGCTGATCCGGGAGGGGGCGATCAAGGAGGACGTGCCGGTGCTGTTCATGGGCACGACGGAAGCGGAGGCGGTGAAGCTGTTCGCGAACACGTACCTGGCGCTGCGGGTGTCGTACTTCAACGAACTGGATACGTATGCCGAGATGAAAGGCCTTGACACGCAGGCGATTATCGAGGGCGTGTGTCTGGATCCCCGCATTGGCAGCCACTACAACAACCCGAGCTTCGGTTATGGTGGCTATTGCCTCCCGAAGGACACGAAGCAGCTCCTGGCGAACTTTAACGACGTTCCGGAGAACCTCATCAAGGCCATTGTCGACAGCAACCGCACCCGCAAGGACTACATTGCCGACCAGGTGCTGGCGAAGGCCGGGTACTACACTGCTTCCAGCGCCTACGACACGGCCAAGGAGCACGAGGTGGTCGTGGGCGTCTATCGCCTCACGATGAAATCGAACTCCGACAACTTCCGGCAGTCCGCCATCCAGGGCATCATGAAGCGCATCAAGGCCAAGGGCGCCAAGGTCATCATCTACGAACCCACGCTCGAGGATGGCACAACCTTCTTCGGCAGCCTGGTGGTCAATGACTTGGCTTCCTTCAAGGCCCACTCCGACGCCATCATCGCCAACCGGTATGACGCCGTCCTGGACGATGTCGCCGACAAGGTCTATACACGGGATATTTTCAAACGGGATTAGTTATGTTCAGTTTAGTTCAATTACCTTACGCCCTCAATGCGCTGGAGCCCGTCATTTCCCAGCGAACCCTGGAGTTCCACTACGGCAAGCACCTCCAGGCCTATGTCGATAACCTGAACAAGTTACTGCCCGGCAGCGGCTTAGAGAATAAGAGCCTGGAAGATATCGTTGTCATTTCGAGCGGAGCCGAGAAGTCTATCTTCAACAATGCCGGCCAGGTCCTGAATCATAACCTGTATTTCACGCAGTTCGCCCCTCAGATTCCTTCACCTGCTATGCAGGTTCGGAATGACAATTCCCCTGTCATTCCGAGCGGAGCGAAGGAATCTCCCGTCATGCCCGGGCCGACCGGGCGGCTCAAGGCGCAGATCGAGAAACAGTGGGGAACCATTGACGCTTTCAAAGCGGAGTTCGAAGCGAAGGGCGTCGGCCTCTTCGGCTCCGGCTGGGTGTGGTTGCAAGCCAATGCCGAGGGCGAACTCTCTATTGCTCAGTACGCCAACGCAGATAACCCCGTGGCGCATGGCTTCAAACCGCTGATGACCTTCGACGTCTGGGAGCACGCCTACTATCTTGACTACCAGAACCGCCGCGCTGCGCACCTCAGTTCCCTGTGGCAGATTGTGAACTGGGCGGAGATAGAGAGAAGGTATTAAAATGTCGGGAAATAGTCGGCGTGGTGGCGGATGAACATCGACCACCGGAATTAGTAGTGTATTATAATTGAGTCAATGAAAGTTCTGAAATTTGGCGGCAGTTCTGTCGCAACGCCGGAAGCAATCCGGCAAGTCCGGACCATTGTAAAGGCGCAGGAAGAAGAAGTATTGGTCGTGGTGTCCGCCTTGGGCGGCGTAACGGATGAACTCGTCCGTATCTCCAAGCTGGCAGAGAATGCAGATGCTTCGTATTTAGAGAAGCTTCAGGCACTGCGGAAACGGCATATTGATACCTGTGAGGCTCTGGTTGATACCAGCAAAAGCGGCAAGTTCCTCAGGCTTGCAGTGGATGCGCTTCTGAACGAACTGGATAGTATTTGCCGGGGTGTGTTCCTGCTGAAGGTCCTTCCCGAGAAGACCCGGGACCAGATTCTCAGTTTTGGTGAGCGCCTGTCTTCCTTGATCGTGACAGCCGCCGTTGGAAAAGCAGAACTGTATGATTCATTGGACTTCATCCGCATGGATGGGGGATTGGTGGACTTTAAGCACACCAATGAACTGGTGAAGGAAAGGTTTGCAGGATATGGACCGGGGAGTCCCATTGCCATTGTCCCCGGTTTTATTGCCAGAGACCTTGCCGGTGACATTGTAACACTGGGCAGGGGCGGTTCCGATTACACGGCCAGTATCTTGGCTGCCGCCCTGGATGCTTCCGTTTTGGAGATTTGGACAGACGTAGACGGCTTTATGTCTGCGGATCCGCGTATTATCCAGACGTCCTATGTCATCGATGAATTGACTTACGAGGAGGCCACTGAGCTTTGTAACTTTGGTGCCAAGGTGGTTTACCCTCCTACGCTGTATCCGGTCTGTTTGAAGGGGATTCCCATTCTGGTGAAGAACACCTTCAATCCAACAGCCCCTGGAACACTCATCCGGGGAGCCCAGCCTGACCGCAAGGACAAGAAGGTGGTGAAGGGTATCTCCTCGATTGACAACATTACGCTGATCACCATCTCTGCCACCTCACTGTTGGGAATCATCGGGGTTGACCAGAGAATTTTCACAGCCCTCGCCCAGGAGCATATCAACGTGTTCCTGATCAGCCAGTCCGCTTCTGAAACGGGATTGTCCATCGGCATCAGCACGGCTGATGCGGAACAGGCTTGCAAAGTGCTTTCAAAAACCTTTGCGGTCGAGATAGCCGGAGGAGCCATTCATCCGATCAAACGGGAAGATGAACTGGCGGCCGTGGCCATTGTGGGTGAGAACATGAAACACAACCCCGGTGTTGCCGGGAAGTTGTTCAGCATCCTGGGCAGGAATGGAATCAGTATCATTGCCTGTGCACAGGGCGCTTCTGAGAGTAACATCTCATTTGTGGTAGAGCATAAATACCTGAGAAAGTCGCTGAACGTTATCCACGACGGGTTTTCCCTGTCCGAGTATCAGGAACTGAATCTGTTTATCTGCGGTATCGGAACCGTGGGCGGTCAGTTGATCGAGCAGATCGCCCAGCAGCAAGACAGGCTGAAACGGAAGAGGAACCTGAAGATCAATGTGGTAGGCATTGCGCGCAGCACCAAGGGCGTATTCGAGCGGAATGGCATTGATCTCAGCAAATGGAAAGAAACACTGGCGGAAGGAATGGATATCAATCCTGCCCGGCTGAAAGCAGAGGTCATTGGAATGAACATTTTCAATTCCGTGTTTGTGGATTGTACCGCCAGTGCTGAAATAGCCGGGCTGTATGAAGAGTTCTTCAATCACGGTATCTCGGTAGTGACCGCGAATAAGATTGCTGCATCTTCTGAATACCAGTACTACCGCAATCTGAAGAAGACCGCCAGAAGGCGTAACGTCAAATTCCTGTTCGAGACCAACGTGGGGGCAGGATTGCCCATTATCAATACCATCAACAGCCTGCGTAACAGTGGTGACCACGTGCAGAAGATAGAGGCCGTGTTGAGCGGTACCTTGAATTTCATCTTCAATACCATCTCCCAGGATGTACCGTTCAGTGAGACGGTACGGATGGCGCAGGAACAAGGCTATTCCGAGCCCGACCCGAGAATTGACCTTTCGGGCAAGGATGTTATCAGAAAGTTGGTCATCCTTTCCAGGGAAGCCGGTTATGAAGTGAATCAGGAGAACGTGGTGGCAGACCCCTTCATTCCGAAGGAGTTCTTTGATTGTTCGCTGGATGAGTTCTGGAAGAAACTTCCCAGCCTGGATGCCGGGTTTGAACAGAAACGGCAGGAACTGGAGAAAGAACACAAACACTGGCGCTTTGTGGCCAAGATGGAAGAAGGACAATACACAGCGTCATTGGGAACGTTTGGGGAGCACCATCCGTTCTACACGCTGGAAGGGTCCAACAACATTGTACTATTGACCACGGAGCGTTATCACGACCATCCGATGGAGATCAAGGGATACGGCGCCGGAGCCAAAGTAACCGCCGCCGGTGTCTTTGCTGATATCATCAGTATCGCCAACGTGACTAATTAGGAGATAAAGTGATCGTTCACCTCTTTGCAAATCATTCTTCAGCAAGTTTACTTCTATGACCCAGGACGAACGTTGGATGTTCCGGTACAATGAGGTGAAGGACTTCATGGAGAAGAACCATAGGAATCCGTCGAAGCATCGGCTGGAGGAGCATGATATGCTTAACTGGCTGAAGGTGAACAGGAAACGGATGAATGCAGGGGAGTTGAAGGAAGATCGGTTTGAACTTTTTGTGAAGCTGCTGGAGACAGGGGAGAAGTACCGGCGCAAAAATCAATATGAGTAGGCGGTCGCGATTCGGATGAAAGATCTTATTATCAAATATATACAGAATTGTCTCCACGAGTTGCCGGCCCAGGTGTACTGGGTGCTCCTGGCCGTCCTTGTCTTGGGGGCCATTGTGTTGTGGGCGGTGCTGGGATTCCGGAAAGGGACGGTCTGGTCGCTGAGGCTGTTGCTTCTGGAGTATCTGTACTGGCTGTTTTCATTGACCTTCCTGACCCGGTCGGCCCATGCTGTGCGGAGCCGTATCCTGACTCCTTTCCGAAGTTATCAGGCGATACGTGAAGGTGATCGGGAGCTGTTGGTCCAAGTCATTGGAAATGTTGGCGTTTTCATTCCAGTGGGGCTCTTGCTCGGGTGCGCCTTCGGACGGATGAAGTGGTGGACGGTGGCCCTGATCGGTGCAGGGCTTTCGATGGTGATCGAACTCCTCCAGTATGTATTCCAGCGTGGCTACGCCGAGTTCGACGACGTTTTCCACAATCTCCTCGGCTGCCTGATCGGCTATGGGGTCTATGCCCTCATTGACAGGCTTGCTTCCTCTGGTAAATATACCGCTTGATGCTGCGTTTCGGGGTGCGCTCGAAGTCTTCGGGGAGGAATTCGAACTTCTTGATGTGGGCGTAGTTGGGGAGTTCGCGGTTCACCACGGGGATGCGGGCGGTGAGGTAGGACTGGACATCGGCACTGCCCATGCCGTTCTGGGCGGCTTTGGGGAAGTCGGGGTAGATGAGGGCGGTGAGGCCGTCGTTGTCTTCAATCACCAGGGAGTCCACCACGTAGTCCAGGTTGTTCAGCACGCCTTCGATCTCCTCGGGGTAGATGTTCTGGCCGGAGGGGCCCAGGATCATGCATTTGGAGCGGCCGCGGAGGTAGAGGAAGCCATCGGCATCCAGGATGCCCATGTCGCCGGTGCGGAGCCAGCCGTCTTTTGTGAAGGTCTGGGCGGTGGCTTCGGGGTTCTTGTAATAGCCCAGGAATACATTGGCGCCGGAGACCTGGACCTCGCCGGGAATGTTCTGTGGGTCTTCGGAGTCGATCCGGATGGTCATATTGGGGACGGCCACGCCGCAGGAGCCCAGCCGGGCGAGGCCGTGCCGTGCGTGGGAGATGAGCGGGCTGCATTCGGTCATTCCGTAGCCCACGGTGAAGGGAAAGTCAATGCTGCGGAAGAACTTTTCCACTTCGGGGTTCACGGCAGCGCCGCCCACGACCAGTTCCAGGAACCGGCCGCCGAAGGTAGCCGTGAGCTCGTCCTTGATGCGCTTCCGGAGGTATTGGTCCAGCAGGGGAATGCGGAAGAAGAAGCGGTTGCGCTCGAGGACCGGCCTCAACTTGGCGCGGTAGATCTTCTCGACAATGAGCGGAACCGCCACGATGATGCGGGGTTTCACGGCCTCCATCGCCTCGACGATGATCTTGGGGCTGGGCATCCGGGTGAGGAAGTGCACGTGCATCCCCAGGACCATCTCCATCAGGAAATCGAACATCAGCCCCAGCATATGGGCCAATGGCAACATGGACACCACGGAGTCCCCGGCCTGGAGCTCCGGGAACTTCCGGAAGCCGAATTCCAGGTTGGACCAGAGCGCCCGGTAGGGGATCATCACCCCTTTGGAGAACCCGGAAGTGCCTGATGTGTAGTTGATAACGGCCAATTCATCGGGGCTGTCCACGTAGTAATCCAGGTCCTCCGGCCCGAACTCGGAGGGGAATTTGTGGCCGAAGCTCTCGTTCAGGTGTTCGCGCACGCCCTGCAGCGCCGGGGATTCGGCATAGAAGAATTTGAGCGTGTTAATGTGGACCACCACCTGCAGGGTGGGCATTTCCTCAATGGAGAGCCCTTCCCAGACCACCTCGTCCACGAACAGGACGCGGGCTTCGGAATGGTTCACCAGGTGGTGGATGCTGCCGGGCTTGAACTCGTGCAGGATGGGGACGGGAACCGCCCCGTAGGTGAGGGCGGCCAGGAAGCAGACGCCCCAGTTGGCCTGGTTGCGGGAGCAGAGGGCCACCTTGTCCCCCTTCCGGAGGCCGCACTGGCTGAAGGCGATGTGGATTTTCCCGATGCGCCGGGCAACGTCGCTGTATTTTAATGTAACTCCTTTATAATTAGACAGTGCAGGCTTGTCCCAGTTCTTCCGGAAACTTTCCTGCAGCAGGAGGTTGACTGATTTGAATTCCATACTAACTACCATTGTTTCGGCCCGCAAAGTAGCGTCATTTTTGTCCAACGAGCAAATTCAGTGGGAATATTGCACAGTATTAGTGTTATTTTTTCTACTTTTGCAGCTATGAACAATGTGAATTACGCTGATGGTGACATGGTTGTGGTGGACAGCCTGGACGCCTTCCGCCAGGCCGAGCAGGCCGATGAAAGCATGATCCTCTCGATGATCGTTGTCTCCGGACGCTTGAGATTGACCTTCGGCGGCCGTCCCGTCGAAGTGGGCAAGTCCGACATCCTTATCTGCCCACCCCGGTCCGTCCTGGCCGATTTCCGTCGCTCCAAGAACTTCCATGGGCTCCTTTTCGGGATGTCGTATCCGAAGTTCCAGAAGACGGTGGGTGCCTCTAGCGGCCGTCTCTGGTCGGTGATGATGTATGCGATGGAGCATCCGGTGTTCCATATGAATGCCGCCGAGATGAGCATCGCCAGCCATTTCTTCTACCTCTTTGAGGAGAAACTGGCCGGTCTCCGGGATTATTATTACAAGGAAGTGATGCAGTCCCTGATGACGGCGGCCTTCTACGAGGTAAGCATCATTGTCGAACGGAACATGAAGTACGGCCGAAGCGCCCTCTTCCAGCAGAAAGACCTGGTATTCCGCCGCTTCCTGGAACTCCTGACGGTCTCCGAAGGCCGAAGGGGGAGTGTGGCCGATTACGCCCGGCAGCTCAGCATCACCCCTAAGTACCTGTCGGCCGCCGTGAAGCAGGCCAGCGGGAAAACGGCGATGGAGTGGATCCACGAATATATGCTCGACGCCATTGCCCATGAGCTCCGCTTCTCCGACCGGTCCATCAAGGAGATTGCCGTGGGGTTCGGTTTCAACAACCTCTCCACCTTCGGCAAGTTCGTGCGGGAGCACCTCGGCGCCAGCCCCCGAGCTTATCGGCGGGAAATCTCTTAGAAGATCGCCGGCTGGGCCTATCCGATTTGGGATTGTCGGAATAAAAGCATATCTTTGAAAGATTCAAAATATGAATGATATGGAAGAGAAATGGTTATATAGGGAAACTGTTCGCGGGGCAGCCTTCTCCGTATTGGCCAGTGTGCTCCTTCTGGGGGTTGCTTCTTGCGGCAAGGAGGTCAATGAGGAGGTCCCCGGAACGGAGACTCTCCCCGGAGCGGTGAAGCTCACCGCCCGCATCGCCGATGAAACCCGGGCGACGCTGAGTGAAGATACCGGTAAGTTCGCCTTCAGCGCTGGCGATCAGATAAAGGTATTTGATGGAACGGCGGTGTATGCGAGCACAGGTGTTAATCTTAGCGATGATGACGCTGAATTCACAATGCCCGATGGCTTTAATAACTCAACCGGCTCCGGCTTTGCCGGTTTCCCGGCAGGTATGGTGGACAATATCACCAGCAGTGGCGTCACCTTTAACCTGCCCACGACTTATAGCTATGACCAGGTAGGCGGTGCCGATGCCAGCGCCGCCAAAGTGCCTTGCCCGATGATCGCCACCTACACAGCGGGACAGGACCTTATCTTCAAGCAGGCCGGTGCCGTGGTGCGTTTCCGCATTACGGAATGCGTGACGGGCAGCCTTACATTTACCTTCACTTCGCCGGTGACCGGCTCCGTGACTCTGGCTTCGGTGCCTTCCGGGACTGCCGATGGCATCCTTGCCGCCAACCTCTCTGATTCCGGCTACAGCATCACCGTCACCGGAGTGCCTGCCGTTACCAACGGTAACTACATTTTCATCACCCTTCCTGTTCCCGTTGGCACCGACCCCCTGAATGTGGGCATCTGGAACCACGGATCATTCGGGGACCAAGTGGCCACGCTTCGCAATGCAACACCCATTAGCTTGAACCGGGCCGGCGGCTATAAACGGAGTGCCTCCCTGGCTGATGTTGAGGACGCTGCAAGGTTTGATGGAAAGATCCTGGCGGGAGACCTCTACTATTTAGGAGAGTATAACTACGGAGTATTGAAAGATCCTTTTGAGGTGGTGAGGCTTTATAAAGTAGATAATACTACGAGCGGTAATACGGGTACAGATATAGAAAAATGCTTTTTTAATTGGGACTTCCTTAATGATAAGAGTTTCCAATTCACAATTGATGGCAAAGATTATCGGGTTCCTTCCAGTGGTAACTCGGGGGACTGGGCTGGAATTGTAGGAACCACCCGTGGCGCCGCAAAAGTGAATGGTAAAAATGCGCACTATGCCTATCTAACGGTTACAGGGCTGGATGGATTAGATGGCTATCGTGCGGAAGGTAAAAAGTTAAATATTACAACTTTAGGTGGCCTTCTTCTTTTCCCGGATAATGCCATTATCGCCTTCCCTAGTGGGGCTAAGTTGGATATATTTGATAAAGATGATGGTGATGGGGTGAGATATTCAGCGAATAATAACACTGTTTCTGTCACAGATCTCACATATCTGCTTAAGCAAGGATGTTCTTTCCTTCCTACTGCGGGTTATTGGAATTCATCTGATTGGACTCATTTATATTGGGAGCGTGACTGGTATGGAATCAATGAGGTCGCTTCATATTGGTCTGATTCTGCGTATAATTCCGATCATGCGTATGCTTTGATTATACTTAGAAATCATGCGACTAATAATCCGCCGAATTTGATCGATCCGGAGGCACACGATCAGCAGTCAAAGATCTTTTACCCCGTCCGCCTTATCCGTGATAATTGATTTATTTTAATTAATTTTGCGCCCGAATTCAAACTCGCAAAACATTCAGTGATATGGTAAAAATCGGAACTCCGCTCACGAAGGTTGCCAAGAAAGCCCTGCTGTGCGGCTCGGGAGAATTGGGAAAAGAGGTCGCCATCGAACTTCAGCGTTATGGCGTCGAGGTGGTGGCCCTGGACCGGTATGAGAACGCTCCGGCGATGCAGGTGGCCCACCGCAGTTATGTGCTGTCTATGCTGGACGGCGCCAAACTCCGGGAGATCATCGAGAAGGAAAAGCCCGATATGATCATCCCCGAGGTGGAGGCCATTGCCACGCCCACCCTGGTCCAGTTGGAGAAGGAGGGGTACAACGTCATCCCCACGGCCAATGCGACCTTCCTGACGATGAACCGCAAGGGCATCCGTCAGTTGGCCCACGAGACCCTGGGCCTGCCCACATCCAATTACCGTTTTGCCGCGACGCGCGAGGAGTTCGATGCCGCCATCGCCGAAGTGGGCACCCCTTGCGTGGTCAAGCCCATCATGAGCTCTTCCGGCCACGGTCAGAGCGTCTGCAAGACCCCGGCCGATGCCGACAAGTGCTGGAGCATCGCCCAGGAAGGCGGTCGCGCCGGTGCCGGTGAGGTCATCGTCGAGGGCTTTGTCAAGTTCGATTATGAGATTACGCTCCTGACGGTCCGTCACGCGGGCGGTACCACGTTCCTAAATCCCATTGGCCACCATCAGGTCGATGGTGACTACCGCGAATCCTGGCAGGCGCAGCCGATGAGTGAAATCGCCCTCAAACAGGCGCAGGACATTGCCAAGAAGATCACCGACGCCCTGGGCGGCTACGGGATCTTCGGCGTGGAAATGTTCGTCTGCGGCGACCAGGTGCTCTTCAGCGAGGTCTCGCCCCGTCCGCACGACACCGGCATGGTCACGATGATTTCCCAGGACCTTTCCGAGTTCGCCCTGCATGCCCGCGCCGTCCTGGGCCTGCCCATCCCCAAGGTCAATTTCTTCGGCCCTTCGGCCTCGAAAGCCATTGTCGTTGAGGGTGATACCACGATGGTGGAGTTCGGGAACCTGGAGGAAGTCCTCAGCGAGCCCGATGTCCAGATCCGCCTTTTCGGCAAGCCCTTCATCCAGGGGCATCGCCGGATGGGCGTCCTCCTGGCCCGCGCCGAATCCGTGGAGGCCGCGCTCGCCAAGGTCGAGCGCGCCTATGCCAAACTGCAGGTGAAGGTTTTGTAATCCGCATCCTATGAAAAAGATCCTCCTCATCGTTCTCGCTTTCCTCGCGCTGACCGCTTGCCACAAAGAGATTTGGGACAAACTCAATGACCACGAGGCACGGATCGCGAAGTTGGAAACGCTTTGTAACCAGTTCAATACCAATATCTCGTCCCTGCAGGTGCTGGTGGATGCCATCAACGCGCGGGACTACATCAAGGATATCGTGCCTGTCCAGGAGAACGGCCTCACCATCGGCTACACCATCAGTTTCGGCTCGCGCAACCCGGTGACCATCTACCATGGAAAGAATGGGGAGGATGGGCACACGCCCATCATCGGCCTGAAAACCGAGGACGGGGTCCGGTACTGGACGCTGGATGGGGAGTGGATCCGGGATGCCTCCGGCAATAAAGTTCGGGCCGATGGTGCCACGCCCCGGCTCAAGATCGAGGCCGATGCCTGGTGGGCATCCTACGACAACGGCTCCACCTGGTCCCAGCTCGGTCCTGCCGGAAGCGGTTCAGGCAGCGGCGATTCCATGTTCAGCGAAATCCGCCAGGACAACAGCTACGTTTACTTTGTCCTGACGAATGGGGAAGTGATCCAACTGGCTAAATCCCACGGGCTTACGTGGGTGTATGTCTAGCGTCAGAGAATCTGCCCGGCGGCGTTCCTGGTGTCCACCTTCTCGATGATGCGCTCCAGGGTGCCGTCTTCGTCGAAGATGAAGGTGCGGCGCAGGGTGCCGAGGGTGGTTTTCCCGTACATTTTCTTCTCGCCCCAGGCGCCGAAGGCCTGGAGCATCTCCGTTGACGGGTCGGAGAGCAACCGGAACGGAAGTTCGTACTTGGCGCGGAATCCACTATGGGATTTCGCGCTGTCTTTGCTCACGCCCACCACATTGTAACCGGCCTCGGTGAGGGCGGCGTAGTTGTCCCGGAAGCTGCAGGCCTCCGCGGTGCAGCCGGAGGTGTTGTCCTTGGGGTAGAAATAGATGATCGTCTTCCGGCCTTTGCCGATAAAGTCTTCTGAATGAACGGTTTTTCCGTCCTGATCGACCACTTCGAAGTGGGGCATCTTGTCTCCGATACTGAGCATATGGTGCGTTATTTAAAAAGTTTGCGGTAGGCTTCCGCCTTCTTCTCCAACGCCAGCGGGTAAGCGCGGGACGTGGAGGGCATGCGCCAGAAGCGGAGAGGACGGTGAGATTCCCGGTCAAGCCGGGAATGACGGTTTTCGGGGCCGGTAATTCTGTCACCCCCGTTCATCTTGTCACCCCCGACCATTCCGTTACCACCGTCACCCCCGACCATTCCGTTACCACCGTCACCCCCGACCTGATCGGGGGTCTCTGGGAGGGTGATATCGATCCATCCGCCCACTGGGGGGAGGGGGCAGCCGAAGGTGCCGGCGAGGACCTCGGTGGCTTTCTGGCCGGTGGTGACGATGGTGCCGCATTGGGGAATCCGCGCCAGGAGGGCCGGAAGGTCGGTGGGGGTGACCACCTCCAGGAAGGCGTCAGAGGCGTTGTCCTTGAGGCGGCGCACCTCGCAGGCCGTGTCGTAGAAGGCCAGTCCCTGCTCGGTGCAGAAAGCCCGGATGGCGGTCTCGTCAAAGCGCTTTTCGGCCGGAAGGCAGAAGTGGTCCTTGTCCCCGAAGTGGATCAGGCCCAGGATGCGCCAGAAGTCGTTGATCCAGTTGGGGTAATAGAACGGCATGCACCAGCGGTGCGGCTGGGGCGGGAAACTGCCCAGGAACAGGATGCGCGCCCCCTCCGGCAGGAAGGGCTCAAAGGGGTGTTTCTCAGTGCGCATGGCCGGTCAGATAGGCTTGCCGCTCCACCTCCGGGAACTTCTCGATGGCATACCGCAGCATGGTTCGGGGCATGGTCTGGTACCGGGGAGATGCCCGATCGGGGTCGGGCATGACGACTCCGTCACCCCCGACGACACCATCGTCACCCCCGACCATTCCGTTTGTACCGTCACCCCCGACCTGATCGGGGGTCTCAAGCAGGTACGCCTCCAGGGCCGCCTTGTCCTTCTTCCCGGCCTCGCGGAGGAGCCAGCCGACGGCCTTGTGGATGAGGTCGTGCGGATGGTGCAGGAGGATATCGGCAATGGCGAAGGTATCCGAGAGTTGCCCGTGGCGGATAAAGGTCATCGTGCTCACGATACCGATGCGCTGCTCCCAAAGGGTCTTTCCGTTGCGCGCGAGGTCATAGAGCAGCGTCCGGTCCTTATCCAGCAGCCACACGCCCAGCAAAGGATAACACGAGAGGTCTACGAGGTCCCAGTTGTTGATGAAGTCGGTATGGGACAGGTAGAACTCGACGCACTGCTGTTGAAGGAGATGCCCGGTCGGAGCCGGGCATGACGACTCCGTCACCCCCGACCGTTCCGTTACCACCGTCACCCCCGACTGTTTCGTCATTCCCGTCACCCCCGACCTGATCGGGGGTCTCTTGGCATGTTTGAAGATTTCCACCAGGGCGAGCAGCGCGGCGAGGCGCACTTCGTGGTATTCGGAGCAAATGCACTCCTCCAGGTCGGCGAAGGTCGTCTCTTTCCAGCAGTCCTTCACCACCTCCCGGGTTACGGGAACCTTGATGCCCAGGAACTTGTCGCCTTCACCGTATTGGCCGGGGCCGGTCTTGAAAAACCGGCTCAAACCCTCCACCTGGGAAGGGTCGGCGTGGGCCATCATCGCTTGCTGCAGCTTGTTCATATCAGCCTGATCTCCTTGCCGTTCAGGTATTTCTCCAACAAGTCGCGGGTGCGGAACTTCACAAAGCAGGTGGGAGTGCCGTCGGTGCAGGCGAACCACTCGGCCGCGGCGATGGAGGCGTCCATCACCAGGTGCACGCCGGCGCAGGCCGGCCAGACGCCGCTGAGGATGGTAGTCGCGCCCACGCGAACGCCGGTGAGTTCCCAAAGCCTTTCCGAGGAGGCAAATGACACCCGCGGAATGCCCAGGGCGCTACAGAAGTCCCGTGTCACAAACGTCTTGTCGTGCGAGGTGACGTAGAGGTAGAACTCCGTCTGCTGGCGGTTGCACAGGAAGATGGTCTTCACGATGTCCACGCCGATGCGGGCGCTGATATGGGCACAGTCCTCCATCGTGATGCCGGGGTCGGTGTCCACGCGCTCGAAGGGGATTTGGGCCGATGCAAATGTCTCATAGATAAGCTGCTGCAGGGGAGTCTGGAACTCCGTCGGAGGCGTGCTCATAGGCTCGCTCACATAGAACCCCAGCAGTTTGATGCGAAGGGCTGGGACGCTCCAGACCAGCCGGTCGGCGTCCGGGAAGAGCTCTTGGAGGACCGGCGCCAGTTCATCGGCAGTCCGGTATCCCCAAGTCACGGCCAGCGCCTCGATACCGCCATTGGCGGCCGTGCGCATGTCGGTGGGGGAGTCGCCTACCATCATCGCTTCCTCCGGCGAAACATTGGCCTTCTGCAGAACCTCCTGGACGATTTCCGGCGACGGTTTCAACGGTGCTCCGGGGCGGTTGCCCAGGATGGAGACAAACGGAATCTCCGGGAAGAACCGCTGGATCAGGTATTCCGTGCCCTCCTGGAACTTATTGGAAGCCACGGCCATCCGGATGCCGCGGGCGTGGAGTTCCGATAGCAGCTCCGGGATCCCGGGATACGGGTGGGTGTGTATGTCGATGTGCGCCTGGTAGTACGCCCGGAAATCGGCCAGGGCCTCGTCCACGAGGGTTTCATTGGCTCCAGAAGGCAGCGCCTGCTGCACGAGGTTGCGCACGCCGTGACCCACCATGTGGCGGTATTCGTCCACGGTGTGCAAGGGCAGGGCGCGCAGGGAGAGCGCGTGATTTACGGCTTCAGAAAGGTCCTCCAGCGTATCCAGGAGGGTGCCGTCGAGGTCAAAAAGGATGAGTTTTGTCATGGTATGTCTTGCAAATCTACGGCATTTTCAATTGATTTGCAAGGGGTGTATGACGCCCTTCCTGAACCCGTTTGGTGTGGGGACATTAGGTTTTTTCGCCGCAATTGTGTACTTTTACAAGGTTGATTGTTTGGATACGTAAAAAGATACTGTCAGACGTTGATGGAACGGATTATTGAGTAGTAGTGTGATGAACCCGAATTCAAAAATATACGTGGCGGGGCACCGGGGACTGGTGGGCTCGGCCATCTGGAACAATCTGAAAGCCAGGGGCTACCACAATCTGGTAGGCCGTAGCCACCAGGAATTGGATCTGACCGACCAGGTGGCGGTGCGGGAGTTCTTCGACGAGGAACGGCCGGATGCGGTGGTGCTGGCGGCGGCGTTCGTGGGCGGGATTATGGCGAACAGCCTGTACCGGGCGGACTTCATTATGATGAATATGAAGATCCAGTGCAACGTGATCTCCGAGGCGTATGCGCACGGGGTGGAGAAGTTGCTTTTCCTGGGCTCGACCTGCATTTATCCCAAGAACGCTCCCCAGCCGATGAAGGAGGATTGCCTGCTGACATCGCCGCTGGAGTACACCAACGAGGAGTATGCGATTGCGAAGATTGCAGGCCTGAAGATGTGCGAGAGCTATAATCTGCAGTACGGCACGAACTACATCGCCGTGATGCCGACGAATCTCTATGGCCCGAACGACAATTTCCACCTGGAGAATTCCCACGTGATGCCGGCGATGATGCGGAAGGTGTACCTGGCGAAGTTGATTCACGACGGAGACTGGGATAAGATTGCCATTGACCTGAATAAGCGGCCGGTTGAGGGGGTGAATGGTGACGGAGTCGGGGTCGCGGGTTATGCCCGCGATGAGGCTTTGAAGGTACTGGCAAAGTACGGCATTTACGACAATCGCGTGGTACTTTGGGGCACCGGCACCCCGCTGCGGGAGTTCCTATGGAGTGAGGATATGGCTGACGCATCGGTGCATGTGCTTCTGAATGTGAACTTTAGCGATATCATTGGCATTGACAAATACTCGTCCGTCCACTATGGGGCCTCTGTCGATGGAGCCGTGGACCGCAATCATTCCGCCGGTCGCGGTGGTGCGATTCCCTCCCTGGGCGAGATCCGGAACTGCCACATCAACGTGGGCACTGGCAAGGAACTGACCATCCGGGAATTATCGGAGCTGGTGGCCCAGGCTGTCGGTTTCGAGGGTGCCATTGAGTTCGATGCTTCCAAACCCGACGGGACGATGCGGAAACTCATCGACGTGTCCAAACTCCATTCCCTGGGCTGGACGCACAAGGTCGAAATCAAGGACGGCGTGAAGAAACTCTTTGACTGGTACCGGGGAAATTTAGGGGAAAAGTGATTGTTAATGTGGAGAATTGTCTTACCTTTGAGGCCGAAAACGAACGACAGTAGACATTAATCAGCGATCCCCAGATGGCAGATAAGAAGATTTATCTCTGCCTTGCCCATATGGGAGGCAAGGAATTATCGTTTATACAGGAAGCATTTGATACGAACTGGGTGGTGCCTTTGGGTCCCAACGTAAATGGTTTCGAGAAGGACCTGGAAGCGTTTTGCGGCGTGCCCAAGCGCGTTGTGGCGTTGTCTTCCGGAACCGCCGCCGTGCATCTGTCGCTCGTGAAGTGCGGCGTAGGCCCCGGGGATGAGGTGTGTGTCCAGAGTTTCACTTTCTGCGCCTCCAGCCATCCCGTGACCTATCTGGGTGCGACCCCCGTCTTCATCGACTCGGAGAAGGATACCTGGAACATGGACCCCGACCTGCTGGAAGAAGCCATCCGGGACCGGATCGCCCGGACCGGGAAGAAGCCGAAGGCGATTATGCCGGTAGCCCTCTACGGGATGCCTTACAAGATTGACCGTATCATGGAAATAGCTGACAGATACGGCATTCCGGTGGTGGAGGACGCGACGGAAGGGTTCGGGTCCAAGTACAACGGCCGGATCCTGGGCACTTTCGGGAAATACGGCATCTGGAGCTTCAACGGCAACAAGATGATTACCACCTCCGGGGGCGGCGCCCTGATTACGGAGAATGAGGACGAGTGGAAAGAGACGCTGATGTATGCGACGCAGTACCGCGAGGGCTATCCCTACTATCAGCACGAAAAGATCGGGTACAATTACCGGATGAGCAATATCTGTGCAGGCATCGGGCGCGGTCAGATGATCATCCTGGACGACCATATCGCACATCATCGGCATGTACAGAAACTGTATGAGGAGCTGCTGAAGGATGTACCCGGGATCCATGTCCATACGCAGCCGGCGACCGGCGAATACGACAGCAACTTCTGGCTGAGTGCGATCACGGTCAATCCCGAGGTGCGGATCAAGGGACAGGAATATGCCTACAAGACCGTCGTGAAAGATGCGGTCGGCGGTGCCCCCGGCGTCATCCATGTGGTCCAGAATCCGGTCACGGACTGCCAGCCGAATGACAATGTGGAGGCCCTCCGGGTGTTTATGGACGAGGCCGGCATCGAAGCGCGGCCTGTCTGGAAGCCGATGCACAAGCAGCCGGTCTATCAGAATGCGCCGGCTTATGTCAATGGAGTGTCCGAGGCCGTCTTCAAGGTGGGCATGTGCCTGCCTACCGGCCCTTGTGTGACGGATGAGGATGTGCGGTACATTGTGGAAACCATCAAGAACGCGATTGAACAATGAGGTATTTCGACCCAAACCCGATCCTGGAGGAGAAGGTCTTCACGCAGGGCAACCTGGATGAGGACTGCGGCAGCATCGGCTTTTTCCTGGAATGCTTCGGCGAGGACCATATCTTCCCGGCGCTGATGGATGAGCGTTTCGACGAGGCCGTGGACCTGTATCTCCAGATGCTGGACTCCCTCTGCGAGCATTTCATTGAAGATGAGCACTGGTGCTGGTTCGATGACTTCTACGATCCCGACTTCACCTTGTGCCACATCTGGGAAGCCTTCATCCCCTACATCCGCTCCGGCTCCCTGACCGGGGAACCCCTGCAGAAACTGGAAGCCGGCCTGCGGATCATCGAGCAGTCGGAAGCCTACCAGAACTACGGCATCCCTTCCAAGATTCCCTTCTCGGACCTGGCCAACGCCAAAACCTTCGTGGAACTGTTCCCCTTGACTCCTGACGAAATAGATCCGTCCTGACCATGGACGTGACGACTCCTGCCCCGGCATTATGAAGAATACCATTACCGACGAGAAGAAGTGGACTGTCCTGGAGTCCGAATACCTGATCAGGCGCCCCTGGCTTACGGCCAGGAGGGATGTGGCGCAGCTGCCTGACGGGCGTGTCAATCACGAGTATTATGTGCTGGAGTATCCGGACTGGGTGAATATCATCGCCATCACCGAGGAAGGGGATTTCGTGCTAGAGCGGCAGTATCGGCACGCTTTGGGAAATACTTGCTATGAACTTCCGTGCGGGGTGATTGAAGCCGGTGAAACGCCGTTGCAGGCCGCTCAACGGGAGCTTTTGGAAGAGACGGGCTATGCCGGCGGCACCTGGCAGGAGTGGATGACACTCTCGCCGAACCCGGCTACCAGCACCAATCTGGCCCACAGTTTCCTGGCCGTCGGCGTCCGCAAGATCGCCGGGCAGAGCCTGGACGCCACGGAGGATATCGACGTATATCTGAAGCCGCCCTCCTTCGTACGGGAACTGCTGGAGAACAACCAGATCCTCCAGGCCCTGATGGCCGCTCCGCTGTGGAAATACTTCTACGAGAGAGAGTAAGTCTCGATATTTATGCAGTAAAACTGAATAATTATTGCGCTTCTTAAAAGGTAACCTGCCGAAAATAAGCGCGAACTCTTGCTTTTATCAAATATTTTAATTATGTTTGCATTATTATGCGGAGAGAATGGAGGCGTATGCAGTATTAACGGTTATTTAGTAGTATTTCGACATGTCAAAGATCACAATGACTCCTTCTGGACTGCGTGTGCCAGAGTCTGTAACCGTTCCGTTCATCACGGGTGACGGGATTGGTAAAGAGATTATGCCGGTGAGCCTGGCCGTCGTGGACGCGGCTGTGGCCAAAGCCTACAAAGGGAACCGATCCATCGAATGGCTGGAACTCAACGCCGGCCAGGAGGCCTTCCGCAAGGGCAATTCCTATATGCCGGAAGAGACCGTCGAGGCCCTGAAAGAATACCATGTCGCCCTCAAGGGTCCCCTCATGACACCCTCCGGTCGGGGCGTGCGTTCCCTGAACGTCGCCCTGCGCCAGGCCCTGGACCTGTATGTGTGCCAGCGCCCGATCCGCTATTTCAACGGCGTCGTCTCTCCGGTGAAGTATCCGGGGAAGATCGATGTGGTCGTGTTCCGCGAGAACATCGAGGACACCTACGCCGGCATCGAGTGGCCCTATGATTCCGAAGCGGCCAACAAGTTCAGCCGCTTCCTGCTGGAAGACCTGCAGGAGACCAAGGTCCGTTTCCCGAAAACATCGGCCTACGGCGTGAAGCCCGTCTCCAAGGAAGGGACGGAGCGCCTGGTACGCAGCGCCATCGAGTATGCGATCAAGCATTTCAAGCGTAAGGTGACGCTGGTCCACAACGGTAACATCATGAAGTACACGGAAGGCGCGTTCTGCAACTGGGCCTATGAGCTCGCGGAGCGGGAATTCAGCAATTACCTGTCCCAGGGCCGGATCGCGGTGACCGCCATCACCTGCGACGCTTTCCTCCAGAAGGCCATCCTCCATCCGGAGGAGTTCAATGTCGTGGCCACCCTGAACCTGAACGGCGACTACATCTCCGACGTGTTCGCTGCGCAGGTGGGCGGCGTGGGCATCGCGCCCAGCGGCAACATCAACTATGAGACCGGTCACGGCATCTTCGAGGTGACGCACGGTGTCGCTTCCGACATCGAGGGCCGCGGCATCGCGAACCCGGGGTCGATGATCCTTTCCGCCGCGATGATGCTGGAATTCATGGGCTGGCAGGAAGCTTCCGCCCTGATCATCGCCGCGATGGAGCGCACCCTGCGCCAGGGCATCTCCACGGCCGATGTGGCGGAATCCATCAAACACGGTAAATGCGTGGGAACCAAGGAATTTGCCGATGCGGTCATTTCCTTGATGTAACCACCCCCGCATATGAACAAGGATTACCTGGTCTTCAAGCTTGCGGACAAGGTGAAGACCACCAGCCGTATTGACAGCGGGCTTTTCCAGAAGTACGGTGTCAAGCGCGGGCTGCGGAATGAGGACGGCTCCGGCGTCCTGGTGGGGCTGACGAACATCGGCAATGTCGTCGGCTACGAGCGGCAGGCCGACGGGTCGATCAAGCCCACGGACGGAAAGCTCTTCTACCGGGGCTACGAACTCAAGGACCTGGTCTCCCCGCTGCTGCAGGGGAGCAACCGGTACGGGTTCGAGGAGATCGCCTACCTGCTCCTCTCCGGCGACCTGCCGGATGAGGAGGAACTGGAATCCTTCAAGGAACTGCTGTACTCGCGGATGCCGCTGGACCATCGTTCCCTGGTACACATCATCGACCTGGAAGGGTCCAACATCATGAACATCCTCTCCCGCTGCGTGCTGGAGATGTACACCTTCGACGCGAATCCGGACGATATTGGTCGCGACAACCTGATGCGGCAGTCGGTGGACCTGATCGCCAAGTTCCCGACGATCATCGCCTACGCGTACAACTGCTACCGCCATTCCGTGCAGGGGAAGGGGCTCCATATCCGGCATCCGCAGGAGAACCTCTCCCTGGCCGAGAACTTCCTGTACATGCTCAAGAACGACTACACGCAGCTGGACGCGCAAATGCTTGATCTGCTTTTGATTATCCAGGCTGAGCACGGCGGCGGCAACAACTCCACCTTCACGGTGCGGGTGACGAGTTCCACGCATACGGACACCTATTCCTCCATCGCGGCCGGCATCGGTTCCCTAAAGGGACGTCTCCACGGTGGCGCGAATATCATGGTGGCCGATATGTTCCAGCACCTTCGGGAATCCATCGGAGACTGGGAGAACGACCAGGAGATCGACACCTACCTGAACCGGATGCTCAGAAAGGAAGCCTACGACGGTTCCGGGCTCATCTACGGCCTTGGACATGCCGTCTATACCCTGAGCGACCCCCGGGCCGTGACGCTGAAGAAGATGGCGGCCCGCCTGGCGGCGGAGAAGGACCGGATGGACGAATACAAGTTCCTCTGCAAGATCGAGGAGCGGGGCATCCGGTGCATCAAGGCCTACAAGAAATCCCAGCGGCCCGTGTGCGCCAACCTGGATTTCTACTCCGGGTTCATCTACGAGATGATCGGGATTCCCCGGGAACTGTACACGCCCATCTTTGCCATGGCCCGCATCGTGGGCTGGTGCGCGCATCGCATCGAGGAACTCAACTTCGGCGACCGCCGCATCATCCGCCCGGCCTACCTGAATGTGTTCGGAGAGCGGGAATATGTCGAGATGGAGAAAAGGAATTGATTGAACAAGAGAAATTTACGAAGCCATGAAGAAGGTTAGAGTGTTTGCCCCGGCTTCCATTGCGAACATGGGCTGCGGCTTTGATATCATGGGACTCGCCCTGGACGAGGTGGGTGATATCCTGGAGATGACGGCCACGGAAGGGGAGGGCATTACCATCACGAACCAGACGAATGTCCCCCTGCCGGAAGATATCGAGGAGAACGTCATTACGCCCGTGATCCGGAAATTCTTCGAGATGACGGGACGCTCCGGGCACATCGACGTGACCGTCTGCCAGAAGATCTATCCGGGTTCCGGTATCGGCTCCAGCGCGGCCTCCAGCGCCGCGGCGGCTTACGGCATGAACGAGCTGTTCGATTGTCCGTTGTCGGACGAGGAGATGGTGATCTGTGCGATGGAAGGCGAGAACCTGGCCAGTGGCGGTTATCACGCAGATAATGCGGCTCCTGCCCTGCTTGGCGGCATCATCCTGATCCGGGGATATGAGCCCCTGGATATGGTCCAGTTGCCCATCCCGGGCAATTTCTATTGCGCCGTGGTCCATCCGGAGATCGTGGTCTCCACCAAGGCGGCCCGGAGCATCCTTCCGAAGGCGGTGCCCATGCACGACGCCATCCGCCAGTGGGGCAATGTGGGCGGCCTCGTGGCCGGCCTGTATTCCGGCAATATCGGCCTGGTCGGCCGGGCGATGAAGGACTACGTCGCGGAGCCTTACCGCAAGCAGTTCATCCCCGGGTTCGACGACCTCCGGTCGAAAATCCTGTCCGTAGGCGCCCTGGCGATGAACATCTCGGGCTCGGGCCCGTCGGTGTTCGCCCTCTCCCACAAGCGGGAGATCGCCCACAAGGCCGCCGACATCATGTGGCATCATTTTATGTCCCAGGGCATCCGCGGCGAGGTATATGTGGTGAAGGTGACGAACAAGGGTGCAAAACTGCTGGCGCAATGATTTATTACAGTACCAATGGACAGGTTCCCCGCGCGGACCTGCGGAAGGCTGTCGTGAAGGGCCTTGCGGAGGACCGCGGCCTGTATATGCCGGAGCAGATCCGGCAACTGCCGAAGGAATTCTTCCGGACGATGAGCCATAGGTCGTTCGTGGAGAATTCCTTGGGGGTGGCGGAAGCCTTCTTCGGGGAGGATATCCCGTCGGAGGAGCTGGCGCGCATCGTTTCGGAAACCCTGTCGTTCGACTGCCCGCTGCACGAGGTGGAACCGGGTATTTACGCCCTGGAACTCTTCCATGGGCCTACCCTGGCGTTCAAGGACGTGGGCGCGCGCTTCATGGCGCGCCTCCTGCGGCATTTCCTCGGGGGAGAGGGGGAGGTCAATGTCCTCGTCGCCACCTCCGGCGACACAGGCAGCGCCGTGGCCAACGGCTTCCTGGGGGTCGATGGAATCAAGGTCTATGTGCTGTACCCCAAGGGCAAGGTGAGCCCCATCCAGGAGTGCCAGTTTACGACGCTCGGGAAGAACATCACCGCGCTGGAGATCGACGGTACCTTCGACGACTGCCAGGCGCTGGTGAAAACCGCTTTCATGGACACGGAACTGAACGGCCGGATGCGCTTGACATCGGCCAACAGCATCAATGTTGCCCGCTTCCTCCCGCAGGCTTTCTATTACTTCTGGGCCTATGCCCAGCTGCAGAAGTTGGGTCTCGCCGAAAACGTGGTGTGCTGCGTCCCCAGCGGCAATTTCGGGAACATCTGTGCGGCGCTGTTCGGCAAGCGGATGGGGTTGCCCATCCGGCGCTTCATCGCCGCCAACAATGCCAACAGCGTCTTCTACGAGTTCCTGCAAACGGGTGACTATCAGCCCCGTCCGTCTATCCAGACCCTCGCCAACGCGATGGATGTGGGGGACCCGAGCAACTTCGCCCGCATCTGGGACCTCTATGGACACGCCCCGGAAGCGATCCGGAAAGATATTTCCGGCGCGACCTATTCCGACGAACAGATTGCGGAGACCATCCGGGAATGCTACGCGCGGACCGGCTATCTGCTGGATCCGCACGGCGCCTGCGGCTACCGGGCCCTCAAGGCAGGCCTGCAGCCGGACGAAACGGGCTTCTTCTGCGAGACGGCCCATCCGGCCAAATTCAAGGACACGGTCGAACGCATCATCGGCGCCCCGGTGGCCATTCCGGACCGGCTTGCGGCCTTTATGCAGGGTGAAAAGCAGTCCGTCAGCCTCCCCAAGGATTTCCCGGCATTCAAGTCGTATCTGCTTTCCCGCTGACGGCCCTCTTCGCCGGTTTGGTGATTGCGCGGGAAATGCGTAAATTAGCAAACTGAAACAGATGATCGTTATGGCGAAAAAGGCATTGATAACCGGCATTACCGGCCAGGACGGCAGTTTCCTGGCGGAATTCCTGATTGAGAAGGGCTATGAGGTGCACGGCATCCTGCGGCGGAGTTCCAGCTTCAACACGGGGCGCATCGAGCACCTGTACCTGGACGAGTGGGTCCGGGATATGAAGAAAAAGCGGCTGGTGAACCTCCACTGGGGCGATATGACCGACAGTTCCAGCCTCATCCGCATCATCACGGAAGTCAAGCCGGACGAAATCTACAACCTCGCGGCCCAGAGCCACGTCAAGGTCTCCTTCGATGTCCCGGAATTCACGGCCGACACCGATGCCAACGGTGTCCTGCGCCTGCTGGAAGCGGTTCGCATTGCGGGACTTACGAAGACCTGCCGCATCTATCAGGCATCGACCTCTGAACTCTTCGGCCTGGTGCAGGAGGTTCCCCAGAAGGAGACGACGCCGTTCTATCCGCGCTCGCCGTACGGCGTGGCGAAACTCTACGGCTTCTGGATGATGAAGAACTACCGCGAGAGTTACGGCATGTTCTGCTGCAACGGTATCCTGTTCAACCACGAAAGCGAGCGCCGTGGCGAAAACTTCGTCACGCGCAAGATTACCCTCGCGGCCGCCCGTATCGCCCAGGGTTTCCAGGACAAACTGTACCTGGGCAACCTGAACGCCCTCCGCGACTGGGGCTATGCCAAGGACTACGTGGAATGCATGTGGCTGATGCTGCAGCAGCCGGAACCGGATGACTATGTCGTCGCCACCGGCCAGTACCACACCGTCCGGGAATTCTGCACCCTGGCTTTCCGGGAAGCCGGTATCGAGCTCCGCTGGGAAGGGGAGGGTGTCGATGAAAAGGGCTTCGACACGGCCACCGGCCGCGTGCTGGTGGAGGTCGATCCCAAATACTTCCGCCCCGCGGAGGTGGACCAGCTTCTCGGCGATCCCACCAAGGCCCGGACCGTCCTGGGCTGGAACCCGCAGAAGACCTCTTTCGAGGAACTGGTGCGGATCATGGTGCAGCATGACATGAAAAAGGTCCGGAAGCTGTATCTACGTGCTTCCCTGGAAGACTGAGAATGAAGAAAAGGGTTTTCGTTTCCGGGTGCTATGACCTGCTGCACAGCGGTCACGTGGAGTTTTTCCGCCAGGCGGCGGAATACGGCGACCTGTACGTGGGAATCGGCAGCGATGCCACGATTCTGGGATACAAGCATCATAAGACGGTTTACAGCGAGCAGGAACGGCTGTTTATGGTGAAGAGCATCCGGTATGTGAAGGATGCCTATATCAATGCCGGGAGCGGCGTGCTGGATTTCCTGCCTACGCTGGATATCGTCAAGCCGGACATTCTGGTGGTGAACGAGGACGGGGGCTCTCCGGAAAAGGAAGCGGTGTGCCGCGAACGGGGGATGGAGTACGTGGTCCTGCGCCGGGAACCGCAGCCCGGGCTTGCGGCGCGTTCGAGCACGGCGCTCAAGCGCACGGACAGCCAGGTGCCCACGCGGCTGGACCTGGCCGGTACCTGGATCGATCAGCCCTATGTGTCCTGCTTCGCGCCGGGATGGGCCCTGACCATCTCCCTGGAGCCGACGTTTGAAATCCGGGAACGGTGCGGGCTGGCGACATCGACCCGCAATATGATCCGGAAGATTTGGCCTTATCAGCTGCCCAATATGGATCCGGAGATGCTCTCCAAGCTGGTGTTCTGCTTCGAGAACGATCCGGAGCGGTCTGATGGCCTCATTTCGGGGGCGCAGGACAGCATCGGCATCTGCGTGCCGGGACTCTGCCGCCATTGGTACAACGGGCGCTTCTGGCCCGAGAAGATTGAAACCTGTTCCGACGAGCGAGTCCTGTCGTGGCTGGAGGACCATCTGGTGATGGTGCCGATGGAGCCGCGCCGCGCCGGTTGCTCTGTGCTTGAGGGAAAGGACATTACGGAGGCGAAGGTGCGGGTGCTGGCCGACGCGGCCGACCGCTGCTGGACCGCCGCCCTCGCCCGGGACCTGCCCGCTTTCGCCGCAGCTTACCGCGATTCCTTCGAGGCCCAGGTGGCCATGTTCCCGGCGATGGTGCATCCCGTCATTGCCGGCTGCGACCGGCAATCTGAGATGCCCGGTCAGGCCGGGCATGACGAGAAAACACAGGCCGGGCATGACGAGAAAACACAGACCGGGCATGACGTAGAAGATTATATTCGTAAGTATTCGGCGTTGCCGGGCGTGTTGGCCTATAAGATGCCCGGGGCCGGGGGCGGGGGATACCTGGCGTGCGTGGTGGAGGATGCGGAAGCCTTCGCATCGGCCTGCCCGGAAGCGATCCGGCTGACCATCCGGAGACCGGGGTTATGAGTTCTTATGCGCTCCGGCATCTTCTGACTGGTCCGGGCCATCCTGCTTGTTCCTCCGGCTTTCGAGCCAGCTGGACAATTTCATAGCCAGGGTCATTATGATCAGAAGGGTCAGCATAGGAGCGATCCGGAATTATAAAAGCAGTTTTACGCGGTAGCCGCGGGCGGTGGGTTCTTCCACCACCTGCTTGCACAGGGAATTCAGTTTCTCCAGGAAGGCGGGGGATACGCCCGGCGCCTGCAGGGGAGAGTTTTCCAGTTTTTCCACCATAAAGTCCAGGGCGGTGGTTTCGGAGAGTTCGCTGTGGGTAATGCGGATCGTGATGGGCAGATAGGGCATCATCACTTCCTCCATCATCAGGTGGCAGGCATCCAGGGCCGTCACGCACTTCTCGGCAATGTTGTATTTGATGCAGAAACGCCGGATGGCGGTTTCCATCCCCGGGAAGTCGTAATCGGCGCTGTCCACCTCGAACACTTCCTTCCGGATGCGCTGCACGAACGCCTTGGTAGCGCTGCGGCGGGGCGCCTCGAAGATCTGCTGCGGCGTGCCTTCTTCGTAGATGATGCCGTCCTGCATATAGAAAATGCGCGTGCTCACGTCGTGGGCGAACTTCATCTCGTGGGTGACGATGAGCATCGTCATCCCTTCCTTTGCGAGCTGACGGATGACGCTCAGTACTTCGCCCACCATCGTCGGGTCCAGGGCCGACGTGGGCTCGTCGAAGAGGATGACCTCCGGCTTCATCGCCAGGCAGCGGGCGATGGCCACGCGCTGCTTCTGTCCGCCGGAAAGGGTGGCGGGGTAGACATCGGCCTTCTCGGCCAGACCTACCTTCCGCAGGAGTGCGAGGCCTTCCTCCCGGGCCTTTTCCAGGCTTTCCTTCCGGATCTTGACGGGGGCGTACATCACGTTCTCCAGCACGGTCATATGGGCGAAGAGGTTGAAGTTCTGGAACACCATCCCCATCTTCTGGCGCATCTTGTGCACGGGATAGCCCTTCTCCAGGATGTTTTCCCCGTCGAAGATGATGCTGCCGCCCGTGGGCGGGTCCAGCAGGTTGAGGGCCCGCAGGAAGGTGCTTTTCCCCGTTCCGGAAGGGCCGATGAGGCTGATCACGTCGCCGGGGTGGATTTCACAGTTGACGTCTTTCAGGACCCGCAGGCAGGTGCCGTCGGGATCCTGATAGGTTTTGCTGAGGTGGGAGACGGTAATCATAACACTTTCTTCTTGGGAGCGGCCAGTTTCAGCAGCAGGCCGATGAGCCAGACCAGCAGGAAATAGAGTATGGTGACCACCATCAGCGGGACCACCGCGTCGAAGGTGCGGCTGCGGATGACGTCGCCGGCCCGGGTGAGGTCCTGGATGGCGATGTAACCGACGATGGAGGTACCTTTGAGGAGGGAGATGCACTGTCCCCGATACAGGGGAAGTCCGCGCCGGACGGCCTGGGGCAGGACAATGTTGAAGAAGGTCTGCAAGGGGGTAAAGCCCAGTGCCAGGCCGGCTTCCGTCTGCCCGTGGGGAATGGAGTCCAGGGAGGAACCGTAGATGTCACTGGCCCCGGCGGCGAAGAAGAGGGCGAAGGCGATGACGGCGATCATATCCGCCGGCAGGCCGCTCCGCGCAAAGACCACGTAGGAGAGGATGAGCAGCAGGACCAGTTCCGGGATGCCGGCCATAAAGCCGTTGTACGCATTCGCAAAGGTGCGGAGCCAGCGCTTGCGGCTGCGGGTCATCGCATAGACGAAGATTCCCAGGATGGACCCCAGGACGATGGCCAGGAAACTGATCTTGAGGGTTTCCCAAAGGCCGCCGACGATGAATTTCCAGCGGTTTTCGGCGATGATGTTCTTCCGGAAACTCCGCTTGAAGCCGCTCACCAGCGTTTCCTCGTCCTTTTGGGCTTCCCGGTCCTTTACGAAATAGGCCGGATGGTAGCCGTGGTAGGGCTCCGAGAAGCGGAATTCCTCTTCCCGTTCAGGCGTGATGAAAATGCAGCCGCACAGGACGTCGGCGAGGCCGCTGCTGACGGCGAGGAGGGTGCTGCCGGAATCGTAGCGCTTGATCTCCAGGGGCCGGTGCAATTCTTTCCCGAGCTCCCGGAGCAGGTCGATTTCCAGGCCGTACCATTCTCCGTCAATCATGAAGGCCAGGGGCGCGGAATCCGTGGAGGAAGCGACGCGGATGGGTTTTCCGGAGGTCTCGTCCGGGATGTGGGTATATTCGCCCGCCAGGGCGTACCGGTCCGTGAGCCAGAAGTCTTTCAGCTTCTGCATGGACCCGTCCGCAATCATCCGATGCTGGATGTCCGTCATGACCTGGGCCAGCTCCGTTTCGTCATCCCGGAACAGGAAGGCCGTGGGGAAGGTCGTATCTTCGACGTGGCAGATCTTGACGCCGTGCTCCTTCCGGACGACGGCGTTGTAGACGACTTCATCGTGGACGATCACGTCCACCTTTTCATTCAGGAGCGCCTGCAGCAGGTCGCTGTCCGAGTTGTATAGATCCAGCTTGATGTCTTTGCGGGACGACAGCTCCATTTCGTAACTGCTTCCGGCTACGGTGGCTACCCGCAGTCCTGCGAGCTCTTCCGGGCTCTGGGGCTCGATGCCGGACAGCCGCTCTCCGGAGCATGCGACCAGGGCCGGCACCAGCAAAACCAGGAAGAGAGATATGAAGTTTGGTTTCATCAGTTTCAGTAATATCACGCGAAGATAACATTTTCCTGCGTCATCGGCAAGGGCGGGACGGTAATCATCGGAATTCAGCCAAAGAATCTTATCTTTGTATCCGCAAATGAACGGGCAGATGAAAAAAGTGATTGTCATCGGAGCAGGGATTTCCGGATTGACGGCGGCGGTTTACGCGCGCCGGTCGGGTTTTGAGGTGCTGGTGCTGGAGAAGGCGGGGAATCCCGGGGGCGTTTCCACCAGTTGGCGCCGCAAAGGTTATACCTTTGAAGGCGGGGTGCACTGGCTCATCGGGGCCCGGGAGGACGTTCCGCTCCACGCGGTCTGGAAGGAAACGGGCGCCTTGCAGGAAAACAACCCGGTCTTTTTCAAGGATCCCATCTACACCCTGGTGGACGATGCCGGGCAGATGCCTTTGCGGCGGGATTTGAAAGGGCTGGAAATCACTTGCTTCCGCGACAGATTGGCCCTGGCCTCCCTCCGTTTCCACCTCGCTTGCTTCCGCTATTTCCACTCTCCCATCCTGGATATGCCCGGGTTGTGGTCCCGGTATCCCCGCGGCTTCCATCCCCTGGAATTCGTGCGGATGCTGCCCGCCGTGATCCTGACGCCGTTCCTGATGCTGGAAAGCGCTGCGGGCTATGCCCGGCGTTTCCGCAGTCCCCGCATCCGCGCCTTGCTGGGGGCGGTCGTGGACCCCGGCATCAACGCGCTTTCCCTCATCTACACCCTGAGCACCTTCAGCGCCGGAGACAGCGGATACCCCCAGGGCGGCTCCCTCCGGATGGCGCAGAACATGGCGGAATGCCTGACCTCCCTCGGCGGGGAAATCCGTTATCATACGCCCGCCCTTTCCCTGACCCGGGAAGGTGGCTCCGTGCTTGTCCGGACGGCTTCCGACACGCTCCAGGCCGATGCGGTAATCATCTCGATGGATGCACGGAAAGCCATCGACAAACTCTTCGGCGAGCCGCTGCAGGACCGGTGGGCGCGCCGGATGCGGGAGAACCTGAAAACCACCCAGTGCATGTTCATCGGGTTGGGTGTCAAGGCCGATCTGAGTGCCTACCCCCGTTCCATGCAGCTGGTGCTCCGCCGTCCGCTCACGGTGGCGGGGATTACTTATAATACGTTGGTTGTCAATAACTACGCCCAGGAGAGTACGTATGCACCTGCGGGTTGCACCGTGATTACTTGTCTACTCCACGGAGACAGCTATGGTTTCTGGGCGGCCGCCCGGGCCGATGGCAGTTATGCCGCCCGGAAGCAGGAAGCGATCGCGCTGCTGACGGACCGCCTGGCGGATCGGATCCCCGAAATCCGCACTACTGTGGAAGTGACCGATATGGCGACGCCGCTCACCTATGAACGCTATTGCGACACGTTCGAGGGCAGTTATATGAGCAACTGGGAGGCAGGGAAGCGTGTCCCGCACGCCCCGATGCGCTATGGACCCGGCATTTACTTCACGGGCCAGCGGGTGAGTTTTTCCGGCGGCCTGCCCCCGGCAGCGGAGACCGGACACCGGACCGCCCAGACCCTGTGCAGGGATTTCGGCGTCGAGTTCGTGAGCCGTTCCTGACCTTTTTTTCTTACATTTGCAGATAAACGATGGACAGGGAAAAAGAAATCTACAAAGTAACCCTCGTGGGGAGCGCCGGGAACCTGGTGCTGCTCACGTTCAAGTTCGTGGCCGGGATGCTGGGGCACAGTGCGGCCATGATTGCCGATGCCGTGCATTCGCTGTCGGATTTCTTTACGGACGTGATCGTGCTGCTTTTCGTGAAGGTGAGCGCGCGGCCGCAGGATGAGTCGCACGACTACGGCCACGGCAAGTTCGAGACACTCGCCACCCTGTTCATCGGCCTGGCCCTGGTCGGAGCCGCCATCGGCATCATCGTTTCCGGGTCCGTGAAGTTTGCGCACTGGCTGGGCGGAGAGACCTTGGCGGTTCCGGGAAAACTGGCCCTTCTGGCGGCCCTCGTTTCCATCCTGGTGAAGGAAGTGCTCTACCGGTATACGGCGGCGAAGGGGAAGAAACTGAATTCATCGGCCATGGTGGCCAATGCCTGGCATCATCGCAGCGACGCCCTTTCCTCCATCGGGGCAGCCATCGGCATCGGCGGCGCCATCCTGCTGGGAGAGCGTTGGGCCGTCCTGGACCCGCTTGCCTCCATCGTGGTGGGCGGGATGCTCATGAAAGTGGCCTGGGAGCTCCTGAAAGGCAGTTTCGGCGAACTCACCGACCAGTCTTTGCCGGCCGATGAGGAGCGCGAGATCGAGGAAATCATCACCTCGTTCCCCGAGGTTTCGCATCCGCACAATCTGCGTACGCGCCACATCGGCAGCCGGACCGCCATCGAATTTCACGTGCGGATGGACGGAAACATTCCGTTAAGCGAAGCGCACGAGCAGGCAACGGCGATCGAGCACAAACTGAAAGAGCGTTTCGGACAGGAAACCCTGGTTACCATCCATATGGAACCGAAGAAATAAGGGTCACGGAAGCCTTTCGAGGCACCAGGCGAATGCCCGGGCCATCCGGGCCTCGTTCTCGTTGAAATGGTTCCCCGGCTCCCAGACCAGGGTACAGCGGTCGGCCCCCAGTTGCTCTTGCAACAAAGCATACTGCGCGCGAAGGCAGTCCCCGACCCGGGCGATGGCCTGATTCTTCACGTGTTCCTCCCGGTCTCCCAGGCTCAGATAGACCTGGTCCGCCCGCGGAACATGCTTTGTGGCAAACGGAATCCAGTCCCTGATCCAGACAGAAGGGGAGGCCGCGGCAACGGCTTGGAAGCGATTGGTTTGGGCCGATGCCCAAAGGGCAAATAATCCGCCCAGGGAGTAACCGCCCAGGATGACCGGCAGGAATCCGTAACGTTCCTCCAGTTCCGGAATGAGTGACAAAAGGATGTAGTCCAGCGTGTCCGGTGCGTGTTTCCCCGCCTCCGGGTCCCTGGAAATATTCCGGTCCGGCCAGGGCATCAGGTCGATGATCCAATCTTCCAGTTCGATGGTGACCAGGACGAAGGGAACCTTGGAGTTTGCGGCAATCTTCTCCGCCTCCGCCTCCAGCGTGGCGTTTTCGTGCCGGGCCGACGGTTGGATGAGTATGCACGCCGGGCTGTCCGATCCGAACAGCCGGCACGCCCTGCCCGCGATGGTTTCGATCATCTTCATATTTCAAAGTTAGGAATTAATTCCGCATCGGCCAAATGTCCGGCCCGCCGGAAGCGCTTGTTTTCCCGGTAAAAATGATGGCCCGATGAGAAATCTTCTTATATTTGTAGATGATGACACGCGTCGCATGCATAGGGGACAGCATCACCTGGGGATTCACGCTCCTCAGGCCCTGGAAGCAGAGTTATCCGGCCCTGCTGCAGGAGATGCTCGGTCCGTCGTATGAGGTCCGGAACTTCGGCTACAACAACGCTTCGGCCCGTTTTGATTCCGATACGCCCTATGTGAAGAAGAAGGATTATCAGGACAGTCTCGCCTGGAATCCGGACATTGTCCTGATTATGCTGGGGACCAATGACACCAAGCGCCGTAACTGGGACCCGGTCATCTTCCGCCGCGATTATACGGAACTGGTCAAGTCCTACGTGGCCCTGCCCTCGCATCCCCGCGTGATCCTGATCGGCCCCATCCGCATCCATCTGCCCCTCAAGATTCCGGTGCTGGGCCTCTATCCCGAAACCATGGAAGAAGGCGTCCGTCCTGCCATCGGCCGGATCGCGTCCGAACTGGGCCTGGAATTCATTGACCTCGTGGACCTTTTCCCGGACTCCACCTACATGATGGACGGCGTCCATCCCCAGGCCGCCGGCGCCCGCCTGCTTGCGGAAGCCATTTATCAGGCTGTTCAGTGGTAATTTGCTATCTTTTCCAGCTCCCATGAAAAGAACCATCCTCCTTTTTGCCATGTTCGCATCCACATCGATCTTCGCCCAGCAGTTCCTTCCCGTGAGAGGCATCGTCAATGCCCGTGACCTGGGAGGCTATACGTTGAACGATGGCCGGCGTGTCCGGGAGGGCCAGCTCCTCCGAAGCGCCCTCCTCGCGGACGCCACCAATGCCGATATCGCTTACCTCCAGGGACTTGGGACGGTCAAGGTCATCGATTTCCGAATGGACGAAGAGAAAGAAGGGAAGGTCGATCGGGAGGTCCCCGGCGCCGTGTACATCGCCCTGCCCATCGATGCCTCCGGTTCCGTAGCCGCTACGGCTACCGAGAAGGAAAAGAAAAAGTTCGGCGGGCGCAAGAAGTTCGATGTCAAGAAGATTATCGTAATGGCCGCCTTCAACAAGAAAGCCCAGCAGGTGGCCCGGGACCTGTATCCGACGCTTCTTTTGTATCCCGACTGCCAGAAGCAGTTCGCCGTCTTTATGCGCGAGCTGGTGGACACGCCCGAGGGAACGGTCCTATTCCATTGTACGCAGGGAAAGGACCGCACCGGAATCGCCTCCGCGCTCATCCTGGCTGCTCTCGGAGCAGACCGGGAAACCATCATCCAGGACTTCGATGCCACCAACAAGGTCTATGAGAAGGATGTGAAAAAGTACACCCGCCGCGTGAAATTCTGGGGCGGGAAGGAAGATGAAATCGGCGTCGTGAAAGCATTCCTCGGTGCCAACACGGACAACTTCATCAAGGCCCTGGAAACCGTCGATGCCCAGTACGGATCCCTGGAGGCCTATCTCAAGGGCCCCATCGGCCTGACGGAAAGCGATATCTCCGTTTTGCGGGAGCGCTATACTACGGGCGGACACCCCGGAAGTTTCGAGTAGCTTCAAAGAAACCGCTTCAACCGCTCCGCAATCTCTTCCGGGTGGTCGATCAGGAGTTGTCCATGATTCATCCCGGGGAAGACCTCGACGTGCGTGTCCGGGTGAAGGGTGCGCAGGTGCTCCGCCTGCGGTTTGGCCACAAAGGCCTCCTTGGTGCCGTACCAGAAATGGATGTCGGCCCCGTGGATGGCTTCCAGTTTATGGGTATAGACATCCTTGTAGCCGTCACGGACGGCTTTCCCCTTGCCGGAAGGCCATACTTTCTTGCATTCGTCCAGCAGGACATCGAAATAATGCGAGTGGAACGTCCATTTCCAGAATCCGGTCCAATGGTAACAGGTCCAGACATTGGCGCTCTGGTAATAGCGCAGCGGGTCAACGCTCCACTTGGGCAGCGGCAGCAGGGGAGCGGCGTCCAGGACGGCGTGGTCGATGGTGATCTCATTCCGCTCCAGGATTCTGGAGAGGATCTTGCCGCCCAAGGAGAGGCCGTAGGCCGTCTCCAGATGCCCGTTCCGGTTTTCCTGCACATAGCGGATGACCTGCCCGGCCTGGTCGTCCACGGAAGTGAAACGCGACTCCTGACCGATCAGGAACCCGTCAATGCCGACAGCCAGGATCCAGTACCTGTCTTTCAGGAGGTCAATCAGTGGCAGGAATATCTCGTAAGAGACCCCGAGCCCCGGAATCAGCAGCAGGCCGGGGTTCTCCGTATTTCCGTAAGAGTTAAAAGTCATGGCGCGTCCGTGATTATACTGCGAATATAATCATTTTGGCGGACTGTCCGGCTCATATTCTCCCCGAAAATGATTATATTTGGTTCTGCGAAACCGGAACTGCGATGCTGAAGATTCCAACCCGACACCTGCTATTGGTCAATGGTCTCCTCTGGACGGCCATCGGGATCAAGATTGCGCTGACGGGAGTGGCTTACTATGGTCGGCTGGAGACCATTCCCTGGTGGTATTTCCTGCTCTCCGTGATGGTGTTTGCGGGCTTCTACGTGATGTTCACCGGCGTGGTCCGGAAGTATTCCGCCCGCATCCTGGCGATGCCGGAGCCGAAGGCTTCCATTTTCAAGACCTTCAGCCTGAAAGGCTATCTGATCATCGCCTTCATGATTACCCTGGGCATCACGATCAAGCGCATCCCCCAGGTCCCCGACTCCTTTATCGCCTGGTTCTACTGCGGTTTGGGCCCCGGCCTCCTCTCGGCCGGCCTCCGTTTCATCCTCCGCTGGTGGAAGGTCATTCACGGATTGCAACCCGGTTGCGGGGAATAACCGGTACCTTTGCGACAGAAAAGAGAACTGCCTTATGAACGGGACTGTCATCATTCTGGAAGCGGTCATCCTGACCCTCGCATTTACCGCCGCCATCCTGATCCCGCTGATCAAGAATCCGGTGTGGTGGATTCACGATTATCCGAAGGACATTCAGGAGGAGTACTTCAAGACGCACGAGCGCGTCCCGGCCGAATTCTTCTCGCCCACCGTCCTGCTCAAGAAGGGGTTTGCGCTGCTGATTGCCCTGGCGCTGATGCTGCTTGTCGTCAAACTGGCCGGTGCGTATGATTTCTGGTCGGCCTTTGCCGTGAGTTACGGATTATGGCTGCTCATTGACTGGTACGACTGCTTCATCCTGGACTGGGTGATTTTTGCCAATCTGAAATCGATCCGTCTCCCCGGTACCGAGCACATGGACCAGGCCTATCACCAGAAGCGCTATCACTTCGTCCATTCCCTCTGGGGGATGCTCATCGGCCTGATTCCCTGCCTGATCGGGTCTGCCCTCTACGCCTGGCTGTTTTAAAGCCGGTTGCCGGTTTGGTTATCGGCTAAAAGTGTTATCTTTGCAGGGAAATGGATATCATTGAAGCAATTAAATCCCGTCACTCGGTCCGCAAATACACGGACCGGCCGATCGAAGCATCCACGCTGGCGACCCTGCGCACGGCCATTGAAGAGGCCAACGCGGAAAGCGGTCTGAACATCCAGCTCGTCGTGGATGAGCCGAAGGCATTCGGCAGCAAACTGCACACTTACGGCACCTTCTCCGGTGTCAGGAACTATCTGGTCATGGCAGCACCCAAGGGAAAGGAATGGGAAGAGAAGGTCGGCTATTATGGTGAGAAAATCGTCATTTTGGCCCAGACGCTCGGCCTGAACTCCTGCTGGGTCGGGCTCACGTACAAGAAGGTCCCGGGGGCTTATACCTTACGGGACGGGGAGATTATCCATTGTGAGATCGCTCTCGGGTACGGGGAGGAATCCGGCAAGCAGCATCCGCTCAAACCGGCTGGCAACTTCTTCGAGCCGGATGGGCCCAAACCGGAGTGGTTCATGGCCGGCCTGACGGCCGCCCTTCTGGCGCCCACCGCCGTCAACCAGCAGAAGTTCAAGTTCATCCTCCACGCTGGGAACAAGGTCGAAACCAAGACCTTCTCCTCCCTCTGGGGTTACACCTCCATCGACCTGGGCATCGTCAAATACCACTTTGAAGCCGGCGCCGGCAAAGAGAACTTCGAATGGCTGTAGAATCCCGTGAAACCCGTCCCGTGGTTCTGCTCCATACGGCCGTCTTCCTGGCCGGATGGACGGGCATCCTCGGGCGTCTGATCACGTTGGGCGGCCTTCCGCTGGTGTGGTATCGCATGATGGTGAGCGTCGTGCTTCTTGCGCTGGTGCTGGCGCTGATGAAGCGTCTTCACCGGATCGGGTGGAAGGCTGTAGCGATGATAGCCAGCTGCGGAGCCGTCCTTTCCCTGCACTGGGTGGCTTTCTATGCCAGCATCCAGGCTTCCAATGTCTCCATCGGCGTGGCCTGCATCGCGACTTCCTGCTTCTTTACCACCCTCCTGGACCCGCTGATCAACCGGAAGAGAATCTCCTGGGTGGAAGTGCTCATCAGTTTCATCGCCATCGCCGGCGTATTGCTCATTTTCAGCCTGGATGTACGATATCGCCTGGGGATTGCCTTGGGACTGCTGTCCGCGGCGCTGTACTCTCTTTTCTCGATCCTGAACATCAATGCGGCGCGGATAACAGGGGAGGACAGCCCCAATATGCTCCTGTACGAACTGATGGGCGGCGTCTTGTTCCTTTCGCTCCTGATTCCTTTCTACACGCGTTTGGTCCCCGGGGACAGCATTGCCTTGAATCTCCAAGACGGCCTCTGGATCCTGCTCTTGGGCTCGGTTTTCACGGTTCTCCCGTTCCTGTTCCAATTGCAGGCGCTCCGCTCCCTCTCTGCATTCACGGTGAACCTCACCTACAACCTGGAACCCGTTTACAGCATCGCCTTCGCGGCCCTTATTTTCGGTGAATTCCGGGAAGTGAATTTCTCCTTCTGGCTGGGCATCGCCCTGATTATCATCTCCGTGCTCATCCAGACCTATCGGATCAAACGCCAGCACTGATTGTTTATGAATAAAGTCCGCATCACGGCCATCCGGCAGACGGTATATCCGGATCTGATGGCGAAATATGAGAATCCCATCGAGCACACCTGCGACGTGAAGGTGGGGCAGCAATGGATTTCTGTCGATGGCAAGTGCCCCGAAGGCATGTGCCCGTCGGCCTGGTCCTCCATGCGGGAGTTCGTGGAGGCCCTCGCCCGGGGCGAAGGTAACTTCTTCGACGGCTGGATGAAGAACCCGATGAGCGCGATGATCAGCTGCAACGACGGCTTCCGCCCGTTCAGTTTCTATCTGGAGGTCATCGGAGAATGAGGCGAAAAGAATCGTATATTTGTATTTCAAATACAACAAACTGAATATGAAAAGATTCCTGCTTTGGCTTGTCGGCATCGTGGCGGCTCTGTGCATCGCCGTCCTGTGCATCTGGGGTGGTGAGATTGCTACCCTCCGTTCCATCGAACCTGTAGAGGGGAACGAATACCTGTATGTGGTTGAATACAAGGCCGCTTATGACCTGGACGACCTGATTGAGAATGACATTGACGAGAACGCCGAACTGCTGGATTACGTCGTCGGGCGCATCGGCAAGGGCCTTCCCCTCAAGATCAAGAGTTCCCAGGTGGCCGATGAGAACGGCGAGACGGCCACCTTCAACTGCACCTCGTTCCAGGCTGTTCAGGCCGGTGGGGACGGCTTCTGGTTCGGCCGTAACTACGACTACTTCAAGAACCCCACGATGGTGACGATTTCGCGTCCGAAAAAGGGGTATGCCTCCATCGCCTGCAGCGATATGTCGCACTTCGGCTATTCCCTGGAAAAGCTGCCCACGTCATTTGCGAAGAAACTCAACTGCCTGGCTTCCATTTACGCACCCGTGGACGGAATCAACGAAAAGGGTCTGTGCACCTCCATCCTGGCCCTCCCGAAACAGGCCTCCCAGCAGGATACGCCCAAGCATGATGTGGGCACGACCGTCATCATGCGCCTGTGGCTGGACCGCTGCGCCACCGTTCAGGAAGCCCTGGTCCTCCTGGAGACGGTGGACCTCCGGCACGATGCCTCCGTGGGATCCGGCTATCATTATTTGGTGGCCGATGCCAACGGCGACTGCGCCGTGGTGGAATTTGACAAGGAAGACAACTGGAAGACGATGGTCGTCCGGAAGCCGGCCGATGCGAACTCTCTGCTGGTGACCAATCATCTGCTTTCCGAGAAGTACTATACCACGGAGCCCGATCCGGCCGTGGGCAACCCTCACAGCAGAAGCTGGTGGCGCTATGAGACCGCCGGCGCGTACCTGCAGGAGCACGACGGCATCCTGACGCTCGACCAGGCTCAGGAATGCCTCTCCCAGGTCCATTGGAAGGACTTTGTCTGGGAGAACGGAACCGTGGAAGACACGCAGTACAGCAACGTATTTGACCAGAAGAACGTCACCCTCTACCTACGTAACTGGAACGATTACGATACGACGCACCGCTTCACCCTTTGAACAAGGATTACGCGGATAGCGTGCGATCTAGTGTACAAATGGTTTGCGGCGAGTTACTGTAGCAGCCCGGAGAGGAGGGCGTCGGTCTGCTTGCCGCGCTTGCCGGAAATCGCTTTTATCGTCGCGTCCTTTTTGACCTGCACTTTGATGCCCAGTACGACCAGCCCTTGTTCTTGTAGTCGTCGTACATCCAGACTATCCTGTTACTTTCCACCGCACCCGCCAGCGACCGTCCTCGAAGTCGTGGCTGAGAATCTTGAAGGTGCCGATCTCTGATGTGTTCTTTACGTGCGTGCCTATACAGGCGCAGGCATCATAATCGCCGACGCGCACAATCCGGAGCGTTTCTGATACGTCCTCCGGCAACTTGCTGAGGTCCACGATGGCGGCGGCTTCCGCTCTGGGAACGAAGTCGATGGTAACGTCCAGATTTCGGGAAATCACCTCATTGACAACCCTTTCAATCTCCGCCACCTGTTCCTCGGCAGGGCAGGTGGCAAGTTGGTAATCACACTTGGATTTCTTCCGTTCGATATGCGCGTTCCGCGAACGGGGACATCCGAACAGTTTCACCATCGTTCCGTTCAGGATATGTTCCGCCGTATGCATCGGCGGATACTCCTCCTTGTTGTGGCTGTTGAGAATCGGTTCTTCCATATTGGCAAAGATATCTATTTTCAGCGATAATCCCCGGATTCTTCGTACATTTGTGCATTGACAATCCATCGGAAAACCCTATGAAAGCCCGTTAAAGGAGCTTCATAGCGATACGGGCACAGGCCTCGGCATCCGCCAGCGCGTGGTGATGTCTGGTTAAATCGAACCCACAGGCGGCAGCCACGGTCTGCAACTGATGATTGGGGAGGCGGCGGCCGAAAAACTGGCGGGAGGCCGCCAGTGTATCGTAGAAAACGTAGTCCGGGTAGTCCATCTGATAAACCCGGTGAACGGCTTTCAGGCAGCCTTCATCAAAGCGGGCATTGTGCGCCACCAGCGGGTAATCCTCCAGTAAGGGGTGGATCTTTTCCCATACCTCCGGGAATACCGGGGCGTCTTCCGTATCCTCCGGCCCCAGGCCATGGACCCGGCGGCAGAACCACTGATAGTATTCCGGCTCCGGATGAATCAGGCTATAGAAGGAATCCACGATGATGTCATCGCGGACAATGACCAGGCCCACGCTGCATACGCTGCACGGCTGCTCATTGGCCGTCTCGAAGTCCAGGCAGTTGTATGAGGAGAGATTGCTCACTTCTTTCTTATGCGTTCCCCAAATACGAATTGGTCGAAGAAATCGGCGTACTTTTTCTTGTGCAGGTCCGTCCCCAGCCAGTCATACAGCCCTTCGGCTTGCAAGGATTCAGCCCGGGCTTTCACCTCGACGCCGTACATTCCTTCCAGTGTCCCCAAATTGCGCTGGAACTGCGCCCCTGCATCCTTGAGGGCCAGATAATCATCCATCGAGAGGTAAAGATATCGTTCCGGGTGAGCCAGAACCGGTTGGAATCCTTCTGAAACCAGCCAGCGTATTTCCGCTGCCGGCACGATATCCCCGATCTTTTCCGGATCATGGATGGGTAACTCTACCAGAATGTGATTGCCCTCCCAGGGCAGCAGCCAGTTCCTGGCCTTGACCTCCGGCCAGGTCTCGGGAATGAAGCGATATTCCATCGACGGTATCAGTTCCAAGGGAATCCCGCGCCGCTCCAGTTCGGCCCGAAGCAAAACGCAGGCTGCTTTTACGCTCGAAGGGGTATTCCGATACAGGAAGGACCTGTGCGGCGTACATACCGCACGCTGATAGCCCCATTCCGCCAACTTCCCGGCCAGGAACACGGACTCCTCCAGCGTCTGTGCCCCGTCATCCAGCGCGGGGAGAATATGGCAATGACAATCGACTTTCACGACTGCAAATTTATAACCGATTTTTGGATAAAGGAACAGGGACGGTCTCGAGCAGGGGAGAGGCGGACATGTCCTGCGGATTGGTGCCCGGAACGCCCTGGGGGACCGGCATTTCCAGCCGTTCGAATAGCGATGCCCAGTAGGCGGGGAGTGTTCCGTCGGGGGACAGGAAGTTCATGGGCTTTTCTTCAAAGAGATAACTCCCGTCCGGACGCTGATAGGCGTCATGGATCAGTTCCGAACAATAGAGAGCGTCATTGTCAGGCAGGAAGGTCAGGTCGTAGGGCTGCCCGATGAAGCGCCGTGCATGATCGACAAACATCGACACGCCGCTGGTATCCCGCAGGCGTTTGACCAGTAACTCGGCTCCCGGATTCTCTTGAATCAGCGTGTCCAACGGGTATCGGCTTACACCTCTTTTGGGTGTTGCGTCAATGACCCAATACATCCCGGCTACATCCACTTCAATCAGGGCCACATGCGTCAGGTTCTCCGTCGCTGAGGCGATGGCCTCACCCATTGACCCCGGATTCTCTCCCCTCTCCCCGACAAACAGCAGATCCCCGGTCTGGAGATCCCTCCCGGCCGGCTTACAGGCTCCGAGGATGACCATCAGGAGCAGGAGTACATTGACAGTGCGTGTGTGGATTCCCATATCGAAGAACTCCTCCGTCTATTGGTTGATCAAATGCAGCACCAGGTATTCAGACCGGGTACCTACGCGGATTTTTGCGCCCCAGATGCCGAGGCCGGATGAGATGTAGTAAGTCGTCGCGCCCTTGCGGTAATGCCCCCAGGATTTCTCAAAGAGGAGGTCGGTGACCCACGAGATGGGCCAGACTTGTCCATGATGCGTGTGGCCGCTGAACTGAAAGTCAATGCCGGCTTCTGCGGCCTCTTCCAAATGATTGGGCTGGTGGTCCAGCACGAGGGTGAATCCATCCTGACAGCCTGCCGTCTGGACAAGTTCCTTGAGGCGGGCCCTTTGCGGGTTGCTCCGGTCATCCCGCCCGATGATGCTGATTCCCTGATCGTTGGCAACCCTGTCTTTCAGCAGGATGATATCGGCATCGTTGAAGAACCGCTCTGCCCGCTCCAGGTCCCCGAAATACTCATGATTCCCCAAGACGGCATAGGTCGGGGCGTCGATGCGCCGGAGTTCTTCTTCGAAATGACCTTCCAGGATGGGCCGAAGGCTCCTGTCCACCAGGTCCCCTCCGATCAGGACCAGGTCCGGCTGCTCGGCATTGACCAGATCCACCCATCGGCCCAGTTCGGCCTTCCCGTTGTGGTAGCCGATGTGAAGGTCGCTGGCCATGACGATGGTCAATGGTTTCTCCAACGGCTTGGTGGTCGTGAGGGTGATCTCTTCCCTGTACTTATGGTGATAATGGATGCCGCCCAGCACCAGGATCAGGGCAACCAGGCCCAGGACCGATAACAGCCCGGCCGGGCTGTCCTTCAAGAAGGCTTTGGGGAGTAAATGGCAAAGGGATGCGAGATCGGCCAGGAAGAAGACAATCAGGAGATACATAAAGGCGATCAGCCAGGTATTTCCGACTTCATACAGGATCGTGGCTGCCTTCAATGGCAGACGCTCCACATAGGCGAACCCCAAGAAAAAACTCGCCATCCAAAGCACAAACAAGATCACCGCCGCCAGTTTCCATCCCTGCGGTGCCATGCGCCACAAATGCCAGCCGGCATACCCGGCAAGCGCAAAAAGAAAAACGATAAACCCTATGATCATTCCCACTGTACGCATCGACCTATTGATATTCATTTTATGCGAGAAGGACAGTCATCACTGAGTTTGATGCCTGCCCTTTTCAGACGCTTTCTGTCATACACCTTCTTGCTCTTGTGGAGCGCCGACCGCATGGCAACCGGTTTCCCGTGCTCGGCAATCTCTTCCATCCGGGCCGCCCTGCGGTTCGCGAGCATGAAGTCCGCCTCGGTAATCCGCAGTTTCTTCTGTTTCTTCTTCGGTTTCATGGTTGTTTGATATTACTAACTTTCCGTCATCATCCTGCACGATCGTGTCACCCTCGTGCACCGTCACAAATCCATCCTCTGTCATTAGTGACAACATCGAGAAGCCCATGCAGAAATACGGCGCCAGCACCTTGTCACCGCATAACGCCTTAATCTCCTCGTAGTTCGTTCCCGTATACTTTACACTTTTCATTGGGCGAAGTTACGCAGAAAAAACGTAAATTTGTATGTTTGAGGAAAGATGATGCGCCTGTTTCATATCGGAATTACATTGTTTCTTCTTGGAGCAAGCACCCCAATAAACCCTGCTGCCATGTCCCGTTACCCCGAATCCCAGAAAGTGAGAAAGCCCGCCGTCGCAGGCTCATTCTATCCCGCGTCCGCTCAGGAAATCAAGTCCATGTCGGGCTCCTGGATACACCCTTCCGGTGAGGAGGCTCCCCAAGCCCTGATTGTTCCCCACGCAGGATATGTCTTCAGCGGAGAGGTTGCGGCATCGGCCTTCAACCGGATTCCCCGCGGGCATCGTTACGAGCACGTTTTTCTGCTGGGTCCGAGCCACCGGGTAGGATTCAATGCGGCGAGCGTGGACACGCTATATTCTTTCGCTGAAACGCCGCTGGGACAGGTCCCCATTGACGTGGCCATCGGGAAAGAACTTATCAAGAGGGGAGAGGGCGCATTCACCTTCCGCTCCGATGCCCATGACCGGGAGCACTGCCTGGAGGTCCAGCTGCCCCTGATGCAGATGGCCTTTGACGAAGTGCCGCCGATTGTCCCCATCGTCATCGGCTCGCAGCGCCTCCATGTCCTTCAGCAGATATCCGAAGTCCTGGAGCCTTATTTCACTCCGGAGAACCTCTTTGTGATCAGCTCGGACTTCTCCCACTATCCCTCTTACGAGGACGCCCGGAAATCCGACCTCTATCTCGCTGAGACCATCACTTCGGGTGGGCTGGAAGAATTCTTGAAAGCGCTGACGTCCATCGACAAGATGGACTTCCGAGGGGAGGATACCGCCGCCTGTGGGGCCTGCGCCATCGCGGTCCTTCTGGATATCATGGATACGCAGGGGCGCGGTTGTTTCGAGGCCGAACACATCATGTACCGCAATTCCGGGGATTCACTGTACGGAGACAAAGATCGGGTGGTAGGTTACAACTCCATTGTTTTCACCCGGCGCGAGAAGCCTGTCAAGGACACTTCGGACCATCTTTTCAACTTCTCCCCGGAAGAGAAGAAGGCCATGATCACTACGGCCCGTCAGGCCATCTATTCCGCTCTCCGGCTGGAATATGACGGTGACGCCCGCCCCGTCGGCATCCTCAAGGAAAAGGGATACGGCGTTTTCGTGACGCTTCACCTGGGCGGTCGTCTCCGTGGCTGTATCGGCAGATTTACTTCCGATGATACGCTCTCGGAAACCATCCGGGAGATGGCCCGGAGTGCGGCCTTCCACGACCCGCGCTTCCCGTCGCTTTCCCGAAACGAGGCGCACCGGATTGACATTGAGGTCTCTGTGTTATCGCCCCTCAAGAGAATCAGGTCCATCGACGAGTTCAAACTGGGCCGCGACGGCATCTATATCATCAAGGGAGGCCATCACGGAACCTTCCTTCCACAGGTGGCCGAGGAGACCGGCTGGAGCACGGAAGAGTTCCTGGGCCACTGCGCCCGGGACAAGGCTGGCATCGGCTGGGACGGCTGGAAGGATGCCGACCTCTACACCTATCAGACGGAAGTTGTGAACGAATCCGGACTGTAATGAAGGAAGCCCGTTTCTATTCGGCCACCGAGGACGGAGTGCAGTGTCTGCTCTGTCCCCATCATTGCCGTATCAGAGAAGGCGGCAGGGGACTGTGCCGCAGCCGGGAATGCCTGAACGGTAAGCTTTATGCTCTTTCCTATGGCCGGCCTTGTGCCCTGGCTATCGACCCTGTGGAGAAGAAGCCCCTGAATCACTTCATGCCGGGAACGCACTGCCTGTCCCTCAGTTGCACGGGTTGCAACCTCTCCTGCCGATGGTGCCAGAACAGCGACATATCCCAGGCAAGACCTGAAGAGGTAGAGTCTGCCGATTGGTCACCGGAAGAGATTGTCGATGCAGCCCTGAGGCGCGGCCTGCCCTCCATTGCCTATACCTATACCGAGCCCTTCACTTGGTGGGAGTACATGTATGACATTGCCGTCCTTGCCCACGAAAGGGGACTGAAGAATATCCTGGTTTCTGCCGGGTTCGTGGAACAGGAGCCCCTCGGGGAGTTGCTCCCGTATCTGGATGCCGCCAACATGGACATAAAGGCGATGGACGATGCCATATACCGCAAATACTGCGGCGCATCCTTGGCTCCGGTGCTGGAGAATATCCTTACGATGCATGCTGCGGGCGTACACGTTGAGATTACCAATCTGCTCGTTACCGGCCTGAATGATTCCCAAAAGCAGGTGACCGCCCTCTGCAAATGGATGGTAGATAGCGGACTCCGGGATGTGCCGCTGCATTTCAGCCGATTCTTTCCCCGATACCGTTTCACCGATGCGGGCTCCACTCCGACCCCCACCCTTCTCAGAGCTCGTGACATCGCACATTCCTTCGGGATAAAGAATACCCATCTGGGGAACATCTGATCTGATCCGACGAAGGATCGGGGAGGGCCCACCTTGAGCGCTGAAACCTTCAGGCTGCAATCGTAATTGGCTGAATATTAGTTAAATACGCACTTGTCTATGTCCTGAAAAAAAGACCTTCGGTTAAATCCCTGATAATCAGCGGGTTGTTGAATAGATTCCTTCGCTTCGCTCGGAATGACAGAAGCGTGCTCGGAATGACAGGGAATGTGCTCGGAATGACAGGGAGCGTGCTTAGAATGACAGAGGCCCCACTCCGGAATGACAAAATATATCAAAATGTCTATTATATCAAAAAAGGTCCGGCGTGAAGCCGAACCTCGTTTTTGTGGAGCATAGGACGCCTCGAAAATCGGCATTCTACGCCCTTCTATTGGGGGGCTCAAGAAAAATGGTACTAATATGGTACTAATTCTCAAGAGTGGTACTTCGGTACCTCCAAAAGGTTAAACAATACTATCAATGAAAGAATAACAATCAGAAATCACATTTCTGACGAAGTTCATTATAGTTGGCCCACATTTCTTCCTGCTCTTCTACAGGTATAGGCATAACGTTGTGAGCCGCCATTTCAAAGCGGTAAGCATCCTCATCATACAAGATGGGCGTTTCTTTGATTGGTCTTGGCATATTCTTTTGTTTTTAATAAAAATGTCCTTACCTTTGCACCGAGACAGTAAAACGTGATACGGACGGACACAGGGTAGTGCGAAAGTCCCCGCCGGCTTAATCCTCGCTTTTAAGTAACTCCGCCACGTA